>Ga0214544_1000071_pt1 | contig 124827 bp, 59 predicted proteins | sample CNSS3metaG_FD_160074 | JGI IMG/M metagenome (GOLD analysis project Ga0214544, IMG submission 160074) | Root nodule microbial communities from cowpea collected in UCLA plant growth center, Los Angeles, California, USA - CNSS3 | ecosystem: Host-associated > Plants > Roots > Nodule | place: USA...
TAATATATATTTAAAATTTTAATATATATATATATATATATATATATATATATATATATATATATATATATATATATATTAAAAAAACTTATTGTAACATGTATATATAAGTTATAATTGAGCTTATTTACTAATTTGATCTCAAATTGGAAAGGAAAAAATTTGATCGTTTTAAAGAATCGAGGTACTAAATTGAACCAAAAATTTAAATAGATAACTAAATTGAAAAAACAACTATTACCACTGCCACATTTCATGACAGTAAACTGCCACGTGGCACGACAGGAACCTAACACATGACAATTTATAAACTTTTAGAAAAAAAATTAAAAATTAAAAAGTTAAAAACATTTCGTGACTTGACACGTAGACACAGTGTTAACTCCAACTAGATAACCAAATTGAATCATTTTAAATAATTGGGGTACTAAATTGATTTCAATTTAGTCCCCGCTCTATTTGTTTCAATTTTGTTCAAATATTTTTTTTTAAAATAGAGAAATATTGTGTCTCTCTTAAGACCAAATTTATTATTTTTATAAATGTTATATTTATATTTGTTATTAAAATGACTTATAAAATTAAGTATTGAAATTTATATTAAAGTTTAGTGATAAAAGTCATGAATAACAAATTTACCAAAACTTTGTTATTCATGAGTATAACAAATATCAATGTAATAAAACATAAATTTGTTATTCATGACTTTTACCATTAACTTTAATATAAATTTCGATATTTAAGTTTATAAGTCAGTTTTAGTAACAAATATCAATATAACATTTATATAAATAATAAATTTTGTCTTAAAAGAGAAACAATATTCCTCTATTTTGAAAAAAATAAATAGGTATTTGAACAAAATTCAAACAAATAGAGCGATTACTAAATTGAAGCAAATAAACATATATGGGTACTAAATTGAAACAAATAGATACATGCGAAGACTAAATTGAAATCAAGACAATGACACTTGACAGGTATCTTGTCACGTGGCATTACCTTGCCACGTGGCGTTACCTTGCCACGTTACCACGTGTCACTAACAATGCCACATGTCACACCAAAGATTTGACATGTAACAATTTTTTTTACAGAAAATAAAAAAAAATTAAAAAATTAAAAAGAATTAAAAAAAAATTAAAAAATCAGATGCTGACACATGACACGCGTTAACGGCGTTTGCGAAAAATTAACAGAGTGTACTACATTTATGCACAATTTCGAATTTGGATACTAAATTGAAACAAACTTAAAAGAAGTATTTTAAAATTTTGGAACCAAACCGGATATGTTGCGACTAATATAAGGAATCTTATCATTTTTATAAATCACTTCTTTCTCCTACTAAAGAATTTGCATTAATTTTATTCTCTCATCTTTTCACTTAAACACACATTAAAAGATGTTTGGTATTCAGTTTCAGTATAGTAGAAAAATTTGATTGAAAATAAAAGAGAAGAAGGTTAAGAGGAATTTAAATATGGAATTGACAGTTTTAGTGAAAATTATCTCTAATAATATGTAATAAAAGAAAGTTATAAATTCATTTATTTAACATTTTGGGTCAGAGGTAAAGTTAGTTTTCTTATATATAAACTGACTTATGATTTGAAATTTATTGGATCCACATTTCTCGACTTTAGAAAATATTCTTTTGATATTTTTGACGAAGTCATGTTATCTGTAGGAATTTATTATATGAATTGAAAACCACTTTCAATCGAAAGAATAAAAAATTTACAAGATATAAAGATCCACACTTGACTATAAATAATTTAAAATGTCAATGAAAATGACAAAAATAAAATAAAAAATATGGATAAAAATAATTAAAATTTAATAAAAACAGTAAAAATAGGTGATTTCATATCCAACTAAATCATCAATATTATTTGTACTTTCTTATTTCTACAATGCCGTACCTCTTTTTTTTGTTCAATCTCTATTTTAACCTCTCTTAAGAGTGTTTAAAATATTATATTTGCACTCTCTGTCCATAGTTATACTAATACACCCTATCTATCACTTATTAAAAAATGGGATATAAATATAATACATAATACTTAATTAAAGGAAAATAGCGTTAGCTTGTTTTAATTAATAGATATAAAGTTATAAAGATATATGGTTTGCATTTAATTTTGAATTTTATGAGCACAAAAATATAGTGTCATTTAGAGAAAATGCTAATTATACTTTAAGAGACCAATCTCTCTTATTTTTCTAATTTTACTATTTTCTAATTACATCTTTTCCAATTCTATAAGTATACTATCATGATTCTTATACATATAGGTTTAAAATATATGTACATATAGTATAGAAAAAAAGAAGAAGGTTAGAATGTGGTTTTTTCTACCGCTCTCTATAACATTACCTAATTCCACGTTTTCATTTCAAAGAATTATAATGCATTTTTATTTTAAATAGCACACAGCAAATTTTACGTAAATCATTATCAAAGATTACAAAAAATATTTATGGTATCTCTATAATATCATATCAATTTCTCATATTTGACACATTTTAGAAGTATTGTATAAAACATGTTGTCCTAAATACTATTTGATCTATCAAAATAATTTTGGAAATTTATCTTTATTTTCTTATGTAAAGGTAGTTTGTTGATTAATAATAACTTGATGCACAAGTTTTCTTCAATTTCTCATCACCAGATATCTCAACCTATGTGATATATATCATTAATGAAGTTATGATATCTCTTTTCACGGTGAATTCTTGTATCCAATACAATGACTATGAGAGTTATAATAACATCCAAAGTATCATTCACATGACTATAACATGCACTGATCCACGATTATTTTTGACATTTAATTTCAGTTCTGCAATCAAGGCAAATTTAGGTGAGGTAAGAAAGGGTGAAATTTTGGTTTTGGTTGTTAACAAAAACAACAAATTCAACATTTTGATTCGATTCAGAAGATAATCGAAGCCTAAACCCTTTAAATGAAGTAATTATTTTAAATTAAAAAAGATACTGGCTTTGATAGCTCAAGAAACCAAGGCCATATAAATTTAAAATTAAATAATTAATTTAAATTAAAAACGATATTTGGCTTCTATTGTCACAAGAATCGAGACCATGTGTTCTTATAATAAATAATTAATTTAAAATAGATCATGTCCTCTAATTTGTCTTCTTCCAATCGGTCTTTCATGGTAGAATTGACAACATGTTCAGTTTAGAAAACAATTAAAGTCTATTAATTGTTTGTGCCATGTCCATGTTGTATAACTTCTAACGAAACCATCACAAATAAGATATACTCCAAATTTAGTTGAGTTCAACTTTCTCCCATTCAAATAGTTTACACAAGGACATTTAAACTTCACCTCATCATCACTTATACTATGACTATCAGAGTTATAATAACATCAACGTATCATTCACATGATTATAACATGCACCAATGCAGGAAATGATTTTGGCCGCGATTATTTTTTACATTGAGTTTCAATTCTACAACCGAGACAAATTCAGGTGAGGTAAGAAAGGGTGAAATTTTGGCTTCAATTGTCAACAAAAGCCAAAAATTCAACAACTTGCTTCGGTTTATAAGATAATCAAAGCCTAAACCCTTTAATTTAAGAAGGATATTTGGCTTCAACTGCTCGGGAAATCGAGGCCATATAAACTTAAAATTAAATAATTAATTTAAATCAAAAAGGATATTTGGCTTTGATTGTGGCAAGAACCGAGACCATATGTTCTTATAATAAATAATTAATTTAAACCAGATCATGTCCTCTAATTTGTCTTCTTCTATTCGGTCTTTCATGGTGGAATTGGCAACATGTTCAGTTCAGAAAACGATTGGGAATTCTATTAATTGGTCGTGCCATGTCCATGTTGTATAATGTAACATCTTAAAATTTGTACCACAGTGTTTTCAGTGTGTCAATACCTAAAAGTTTATGATACATTATTTTTCATAGGTATTGTAGCTAGTATAATAAATTTTGAACATATGATATAAAAATTATAATTATTCAAGAAATCAAAATTTAAGTGGTTGCAATTAAAATAATAAAAATATTACTACAAAATAATATACTTCAATAATAAAATAAGTTATAATACTTATAACATTATAACTACATTTCAATGTCAGAAAAACACATGTTTTGCCTTTATTATAATAATAATAATAATACTAATAATATGAATATGAACACATTTATAATACGTATTACACAATAATTTTATAATATTGTTCCATTATACATCATTGTCCTGTTTATTGAAGTAATTTTAAATATCATGGATATATTTAATAAAAAATAATAATAATAATTATAGTCTTCTCTAAATTGAACCTTAATGATATATGTATAGACACTTTATATATTATGATAAGGTAAACAAAAGAATTTTTTTTAGATTGAATCTCCACCACCACGTCACAATTCATGTACATGCACTGTCAAAATGGCAAATCACAACTAATACCATGATAGGTTAATATTAACGTCAAATTGGATAAACAAAAAATAAATCTTGATAGGCCAATATTTAACAAACTAAACCAAACCAAGGAAGAATTGAAACAGAAACGAGATAGTGCAATTTAAACTAAATGTAATCATTACAAAATGTAGTATAAATATGGATGAAGTGAATCAAAGGGGAGAAAGAAAAAGAGACAGTGAAGAAAAAAAAAGGAAGAGAGGGAGGAGAAGCAGAGAGTCTTTGCAAGTGTGAGAAAAGAAAGAGAAGAAAAATAAAATACAAAGATCATCTTCAAAAGTATATCTTCCATAGCTAAGGTAAGGGAAGGAGACATCTATCATTTTATCTTTTTACTTAGATTACTTTTTTATCTGTGCATAATTATTTTTATCTCTATATTTACCTTAAGTGAGGTGTCCCTAACCTCATTCTAATTTATATTTAGTTCCCATTCCTATTTATTCATTTATATTCATCTCTAGTTGAGCACTGATCCTATTTATATTTACTCTCATTTACTTATTTATATTTATCTCTAGTTACGTACTGGTCCTTTTATATATATATATATATATATATATATATATATATTTTAATTATGCATTGATCATGTTTATTTAATTATATAATTAAATGGTTTAATATTGAAATAAAATTTATGATAAATGAAGATTTGATTATTGTAGTTGGAGGTATGACATTGGGGATTTAAACAAGTTAATATTACTCAAGATGAGATGTTCTTGAGTTACCTTGTTGGCCATGAGCTCATTTATCCTGGCTAGTCACTACAAAATTAATCAATATCTTTATAAAAGTATAATAAAACTCCAGTTTTATGAATTTGGGAGAACTTTCATTTCATTTTATTTTGTTATGATATGCTATTTTATTTTGTGATATTTGTCTCACTTTCCTATTTTATGATTTTGTGTGAAATTTTTTTTATAACCTTATCATAGATGGTTGCTCCCAACATTCCTAATCCCTTCTTCGCCGACATTGTGGCCGTTTTTCCGGAAAATGCATGGCAAACCAATGCAGTAAATAATTCTGTAACATTTCAGGGAACATGAAACTCTACCATTACTTTTGTCTCTACTCCAAACGCGTCGATTGTCATCGAAGGACAAATCGAAGTTACCTTCTATTTACCCCCAACAGTCTAAGTGAACTCTATCCATAACCTTTTCCCTCCACCTGTTTGATAACCCGTATATGAGGGGAAAACTGTAAATAAATAACACTTCTTCCTCTTCTAGTGTAGGAAATATAAGATGTACTAAACAGTGTAGATATAAGATGCATACAGTATTGTAAATATATATATATATATATATATATATATGTGAATATTTTAAATATAATTATATATCAATGTATAATTTTACCTCTAAATGTTTATAAGTATATTGTAGAAATAATAATAATTAAATAAATAAATATAAACAAAATTATCGCAACATATAACTTATAAGGAAACCATCACAAATAAGATGTCTCATAACTTCCGTTACGTTCAACTTTCTCCCATTCAAATAGTTTACAAAATGACATTTAAACTTCACCTCATCATCACTTATACCCTCATTATATTGTGCAAATTGTATAAATTCTTGTACTCCTTTGAATGAATGATCACGTCGCTTTTGTATTCAAGGTGTGACCTTATCCCATTCAAGAAGATCCACTTTTTTTTATTTTATTGGTACATATTAATTTTAAAAAATATATCTTAAATTTCACAAAATTTTGCCAGTATTTTCGCATTGGTTTTCAAGTTACACGAAATGAAAGTGATTATCAGTCATAATCAAATATGCACCCGAAGATCAATACAAAACACAGTTGATAAATTTTCATGAATTTTAAGATATGTATATTAAAATATACATGCACTAATAAACTACTAAAAAGTGATTAATCTTCTTAAACTATCCAACTGGACAATTAAATATTCAATATATATAAATTAACACACACACACATGCACGCACACACACACACGCATAACATAAAACAAATAAACAACATATTACAAAATCATAGGCTCATATTAGAAATTTGGGATAAATAATAAAAAATCTTAACAAAACATAAAAAAAGAAGAAGCAAAACACGAAAAAGAAGGCAAAACGAAAAAGGGACGTGTTTGAACTCACACGTGTGGGCGAGGCGCCGACAACGTGAGCTGGCAGCGCGACAGTGGATGGTGGAGGCAAGAGGCGCAAAGGTGGTTGGCCAGGGCAAGAGTAGAGGTGGCTAACGGTAGAGGCTGTGTGAGAAGATGAGGAACGAAACTTTGAGGAAGAAGAACAATGTCATGCCTCTAAAATTCACTTTTTGAACCCTAAGACAACCTTTAGGCCCTGGTTCAATTTTTAGCCGAAGCCTAAACTGGAATCTGACTCGATTTAATTTTCAATCGAGGCTAACCAATGCCAATTTTGAAATATTAAGCAAATATTACGACTTCAGTTCTACGGGAACCAAGGCAATATCTTACATAAAATAATAAAAAAAATGTCATATTTGAAATTTGAACAAATTTATAGGCGTCAGTTATTTGGGGAACACCGGTAGAAAAGTTTGCAAAAATTATAAAATAGTCATCGCGTCCTTATATGTTTTGTAAAATTGTAAAAATTAAGACTTGTTTGCTTGAATGATCTCATGCCACTTGAATGACATTTAGAAACCTAAAGTTGTGGTAAACAAATTTAAAGAAAAAAGAAAGGGTGAATTTGAATTTAAGAATTGAAATCCAGATCTAGATGAAATCCTTTACTATTTGGCTTAGGATTTCTTTGGTTTGAATGACTTTAAGATGCTCCTTGTTTAGTTCTCTAATGTTCACACCCTTAGCTTTATTCAACTTAATAGGTTTGATCACAAAACTACTATTTATGTATATTTAACAAATGAAAGAAAAAGAAATGAATTTTTTAAAAATTTTAAAATTTCAAAACTTACATTCAAAGTAAATTCTATTTTACAAACATTTTGTTTATTTAAGACAAATTAAGACCATCCTTATTCTTGCAGTCATCAAAATTATCTCAAAATCTATTTTGTTAAGTCATAAGCCATATTTGAGCAACATGTAATGCCAGTGGTTGACTGACTTTCAATAATGCATATGATATTTACTCATTACTTGAGCATAATGACAACCCTGAAGCAGTACATGTGCATATTATAAAAACTCAGTTTTAGTTACATGCATGTTACAATTACAAATACTAATTATTAATCAATAATTGTTGTAAATAAATTTAACTCAAAATACTAGTTATTTCAAATCCCAAATGCAACTTAGAAAAGTTCATTTATATATCATTATCATTTCTATATAATTATATCTTTCCATGAAACTCTTAATATCGATACACTCCGATACATCTAAGTCAACTTTGAATGAACTAGATGCAATTTATTAACTTCTTACTCAAAAGGTAACTTATGGTGCAAGCAAAATATACCTTTCAATCCAAACTCTCCAATAAGTTAGCAAAACTTTCGAAACTATAACTTATACAATCATCATCCCTATTTTGACGTGAACATCTCTACCTTCTCTATTGCAAATCCCAAAGAAAATTAAGAAAATAATTGTATCAACTATAAGAATCTTACTCCAATCAAAATTTCAATCAATTTGTCTTTATCAACTTCGAACTCCCTTCTTAAAGATATATTTTATCAAGATAATTAATAAATGACATGTTGACTTACACCCTTAAAAGAACATATAATAGAAAACGAAATCTTCAATAGAAATAAAATGAAATAAAGTATGCAATTGTTTAATTTTTTTATTGACTTTCTTATTCTTCCTTCATTAGAAGTTATATTTAAAAAAAATGTTCTTACAAAAGGATTTCATGTATTCATAAATGTACAATTATACTTTTTTTTATCTAAATTTAGTTTATTATTTTAATCGTCTAAAGTTTTTTTTTTCTATTTTTTTTTATCTCCATCTCCATCTCCGTTTTCAATTCAATTGAGTATTCCATTTTGTTTCCAAAACCCTCTTCTACCAGTCTCTCTTTCAACGTTTGTTGATTTAAATTATGTTTTAGTGTTTGACGAAAATCCGAGCTCATGATGAAGATGGTTGTCATTGATGACATTGGATGCTTCATATTTAATCAATAATAGGTGTTGAATGTCCAAACTAGAGAACGATGCAAGAAAAGCTATTGTGGATTATTTAAATTAAACGATGAGCTATGCTACAAAGTACTTTATAAGTGGTAGAAAATCTTGTTTAAGAAAATAATTTATTACATAAATCATATTAAAGAAATTTAAATAATTTTTTTGAACTTAAACAAAAAATCGGTAATAATTTTTCATAAAAGTATATTTTTCCATAATCTGTACTTGTAGGTGTATCATCAATCGCCTAAGTAAATTTGAGCTAAAGTAGCTTAGTGGCAACATCTGCAGCTCTAAGGTGTTAGACAAAATAGATTTAAAGGAATATTTAAAATATTTTTTTGAAGTTGTTTAATTATTTTTTTTTCTGTTTTTTTCAAAAATATTAAATTGCTCTTTCAATTTTTTATGTTTCAATTTGGTTTTGATTTTTAAAAATTAATATAATTTGGTTATTTTTATTAATTTTTTAAAAACGAATAAGTGATTTTTTTATCAGATTTAATACAATAATTATGTTAATTACATTATTAAAACAAATCATATTTATTTATATTTTGATCACATAATAATCATTACTTAACCCAATAGTTGAACTAAAGCTAGGTTGTTAACCAAAAAAATTATAAATCTAGTGCAACCCAATCTCACTGAACTTAATTATTAACTATACTAGATTGAAATTAAAACTATCTAAACATGTTCGAATTAAATTAGAAATTTTTCATAAATTTAATTATTTTTAATTGAGTTTTGTAATTTATTATATGCTTATAATTTTTAGTGTTTTTAATTGAGTCAGTATTGTTTAATTTTATTTTAATTGAGGGAAATAATTATTATTTTACTATGTAATTTTTTTTAGTAAAAATGTAATATTGTGTGATTGATATAAAATAATGTTAAAATAAAATTCTAATTTATATTAAATGTGGTATTGTTTTATTAGTTACATACTTTTTTTAAAACATAAAAACAAGAAAGCAAAATAAATGAATAAAATAAACAATCATGTCACCCAATAAAAAAATGTAGAAAAATACAATTGAAAAATATAAAATTTGAGTACCAAATAAACATAAAGATTTAATAGAAACTAATTGAAAATACCCAAATTTTTTAAAGATTTCAATATAATCGAATGTGATATATGATCATATGGGATTGAAAATTGTAAGCAGGGAACTCTTTTGTTTATTAAATTTTATAGATATATATTAATTATAGAAAAATTGAGAATTCATTTCATGTTTAGAAATAGCTTAGAAGAAGAAATTTGAAAAAGTAATAGTAGTATGAGAAAATAATAGAAGGGAAAATAGGAAGTTGAAGCAAAATTTGTTGTTTCAAAAGAAAGAGAACGCGTGGCACACGTTCCTTCTCCATCATTAACCATAGCGCGTGCGCCAATATTGTTGTCTAAAGGGGGGCGTTGACTTCAATATCTTTACAAAAATTACCAAATCCGGTAAGAGCATTTATAACGAAAGTTATTATAAAATTTAGTCATCAATAAACATATTAATTTAATATTAATATGGACGATACAAATTAAACTTATTTTTAATTTTAATAATTTATGCTTATAGAACATATATTAAAATTGTTTCACACACAAGTAAAAGAGATTTATATCTTTTAGATTAAGAGATAACTAATATGAGAAAAAGTTGATTTTTTTATAAAATACTATGTGTATTTATAATATTTTGGATCTTAGATTTATAAAACAAATAATAAGATATTAACTAATATCAATAAAATAACAATTTATCTTAAATAAATAATAATAATAATAATAACAATGTACCATCTTACTTGATATACCGAGTATTTTGTAAATATATAATACTAAAGAATATAATAACATAATCAAGTATATAATGTTATTATATGAATATTTGCACTAATAAATATATCTAAGAATATCTTTCAACCACTTTAAACTAGTAAAACTAAATAGGTCTTGTTGCACTACATTACGTAATATTTTGTTCGGTTAGGTACATTAAAAAAGTAATATTTACATTAAAAATATTCTATAGGCAACTAGTTGAATAGTTAAATATATAAATTATAATATATATATATATATATATATATATATATATATATATATAATTTATATGTTTGAATTCAATGAGATTTTGTCTTTTTAGCTTTTAAAAAATATTTAATAATTTCAAATTCATAAAACAAAATCTTTTTTATTCTTTCCAACGTAATATCATAATATTAAAGTTATTTATTTTAAAAGTAAGTATAACCGATAAAATAGACGCTATTATGATATCATATCATTATGTAATTGAGTATAGTCACAATCATTCACAATTAAATTCTTCCAAAGTCTTCTATAAATATCTCCATTTTTACACAAAATGCCATTAGATTATCAGCTATACTAAATATTCTATACATGCATCCATCAAACCAAGAAAATAAGCACTACCCCGAAAACATCCACTTGGCTACCACTAGTAGCCCTGAAACATCCTTTGCTCATGTCAAAATCACAATAATCGGAAAAAAAGAAAAAGAAAAAAAAGAAGAGAACACACAACAACACACAAAAGAGAGCAAAGCGAAAACTTACTCTATTAAATTGATCGGTTACAAATGTATAACTCCTCATGGGGAACTATCCTATGGTCTCTGATATAAAATCAGATAAAAATTAAAGTTAGAAACAAAGAGAGAAGGCAAAGAGAACTTAGAGAAATAATTTCTAAATATAAGGTGATTTTTATAAGAATGAACTTTTCTTATTGAAAACGTTTATATAACTTAACCTTTAATTATTTAAATATTACATTGTACTCTTTTTATGAAAACCACCATTGCTCTAAAGTTATTTGCTAGGTCCTCACATTAAGAGACTAAATAATTTTTATTAAATATGAACAACCAAAATAAGATTTATGTATATGGATTACAAATGCAATTAAGTCAATTTTAAAGTATTTTATTTAGTAATTTTAAGAAAATTATTTTTTATTTTAAAGAAATATGTCTTTTACTTTAGATGAGTCTTTTCATGGAGATTCATTGAAGAAATACAATACCAATAAAACCTAGACAATTACTTATATATCGCTTAACTTCCTCATTTCCACTTAATGTAAGACTTAGAGTTACACTTTGATTATCAATAATATGCTTTCAAGGGTGAGTGCCTTCTACGTTGATACCCCTAAGGGGGAAGTATTTCAGACCACAATTCCCAACAACATTCATTCAAGAGTGAGTAGCTTTCTCATTGATACACTCTACCTTGAATTGAAGCATTTCAATCCACAATTCCCAATAATATTCTCTTAATAGTGACCTTTTATACTGAGGTTTTATAACACAACAACGAGACATGCTTGTCTGAAACCCTCATCAAGAAAACTTCTGATACAAAGAACCCCCACAAATACGATTCTTCCAAATAAACTCATGTTAGGCATCATTATGAACTCTGACACCCGGAAGTCCATCAGTCATTTACCATCACATGAAAAATTATTAAAAGAAAAAAGAAAAAAATGAATACAAAGCATGAGAGACCCATCAAACCCATGATAACAATTACACTTCACGGAGCATAGTCAAGTTGTACCTATTATGAAAAATAAATCTAAATAAATGCATGAAGGTAAAACATTAAACCACTTATATGATTATTTATGAATAAAAGCCAAAACAAACTTATCATCACAATGATTTTCTCATGAAAAACGTGAGAAACTTTGAACTACACATGCTTATAAAATACAAACACCGATGTCATCTCCCTCTAAGACTCAAGGAACCACTCGTTGATCCAAAAAATCATGACAAACTAAAGTATAATCACTCTCAAATCAGAGAAGATGAAGCTATGGATGGAAATTGATAGCCCCCTCCTCATGTTAGGTTGGACCAAAGCTAAAACATGAAGTTATGGATGGAAATGGAGTTGCAAAAGCTTGGTAAATGAGAGAAGATGCTCTTGGTTTTTGTGGTTTTGGTCGTGGGGTGAAGGTGGTTGTTGGTGTTCTTAGAGAGGTTGGGTCAACTCTAGAGAAGGGTGGCCAAAGGGATCTTATGGGATGCTCTAGCAATGACTAAAAGACAAGTTTATGGTTCAAATAAATTTTGGCAACATAACATTATACATCTCAAAGTGATCTTACAAGGGGCGATACACCACTGTAAATGAAGGTGTCTCCAAAGACCAAAACCCTAAAAATGTTTTCTTGCACTAAACCCTAAAAGTTCCATCTTGGTGAAGGAAAGCATGACATGACACTCTCACTTTTTGAAAAACTCTCCATTCATAGAGTGCTACGTGGAAACCACTTTAGTGAAAGTTTCTCCACTAAGAAAATGACACATGACCATTACCTTTGTAAGAGAACTCTCCACTAAGAGCTTGCAATGTGGCCACCATGTCATGTGTGGGACGTCCTCCACCTAAGTTAGGGTTACAAAACTAAACACCCAACATTAACTTAAGCTAGGCACAAACATTGCCCTATAATTGAAGCAAGATTGTTCAAAAATCCTATACTACTTGGTCCTTAATACAAGGTCTAAAAGAAATTCAACATTACATGACCCTTAATACAAGGTTTAAATATTCCTAATCTACTAAAGATACTTAAAAATGGCCTAATAGATAGAGCTTTGCTTCACCTTACATAAATGACTCCAACTCTTCTTGAAAGTGCTTGGCCAAGTCTAGGGGGTATGCCATCAAGTTTGCACTCCTAAAAAATTTGAAAAACTACCAACATATTCACTCAAATTCCTTTAAAAATACCAGCAGATGTAGCTAAACTAGGATAACACCTAATTGCACCTTTAATATTCACCTTAAGCTAATTAACAGATGAAACTTGTCATATTTTGTCCATAAATGAAACCACCCTACCCTCTATAGTTTGCATATTGAAAATTTTTAGCACCAAAATATCATATACAATATTACTTATATGCTTTTTAGATTTATTCTTAGTCATATACACCAACTCTTTAATTTGAAAAAAAAAAAGAGCAGAAGTAAACAATTGTATCATGAAATCCACTATGATTTCACATCCTCTAAATCTTTCAGATAAGCGTAGTATTGACAACCACTATAATCACTTTAAGAAAAAGACTATAGAGGACTTTATAAACTGAACAACAAAATCCAAAGAGAAAAACTACAACTCTTGAAAAAACATTTTCAACCATTCCTACATCCGCATAACAATAAAATAGTGAAAGAACAAATGAGAGAAAGATTCAACATTACTCTCATACAAAAAACACATAAAATCACACCACTTTTTTAAACCTCCAAAGCAACAAGTAAATGAACATCCAATAACTTTTAAAGAACCAAAGTTTTAGCTGGTGACACAACCTCTAACTAAATCAAATTTCTCCAATCCACACATGACATACTAGAAGTGTAAAAACTTTAGCAACATTTTTAGAAGTACACCAATATCATCTAGAATCCAATTAGGCACATTTATATCCTCATTAACCATCAAGGAAGAAAAATCACATAAATTGATAACAAAAGAAGGAAAATTTCAGTGAGTACCTATCTAAACTGAGTTAACAACAATGTATAACCTTACTCTGTCAAAATAAGAAATTCTAACCAGTTTAGATATGCAAATATTATAACACCAACGATCATTTTATAAATTAATACAATCACCCTTACCTAGTGTCCAAAAGTATTTTCAAGAACAACATCATATATATCCTTAATACCATGGAAAATCGACAACAAGTTAAAGAACATATATTTCTGTTTCATAAACTTAAGAAGTTGAATATGCATGAGTTGAGTCCAAGTCATTTTTTCATAAGCAAAATTTCAAGTTATACATAACAAATATGCTTTTATTTTCTAACTGAATATTGGTAACATACAAACCACCACTCACCATAGAAAAACACAAGATAGACCATTTAAATGTGAGCAATCCCCATTTATGTGTTTTCTCAATCCAAACAAAACTTTGAATTTTTTTGTTCCACCTCAAGAAAAAACTTAATAGTTCATTTATAAACGTAAAAGCTATAAGACAATAAGCCAACAATCACTAAATTTACTAGTTGAATTTCCCTCATCATACTTAACAACTTTCCTTTCTAAGAAGCGAGCTTATTACAAATATATAGGATTCTTCAATATTTTTATTTTTGGAAGAAATATAGCCTTTTATTCGTGATGGATTTTTTTTAGAGAGTTATGAGTCTTCTTCTTTATATGTTGTTTAACTTTATTATTTTTATTTAATGTGAGATTTAAACTCATTCTTATATTCTCGATCATTCATTTTATATAATATCGAAGTTATATGAAAAGAAAGTACAAAGTAAATTAACTAATATTTATTATCAACTAGAACCGGTTTATATGTATTTTTCTTATACAAATTAAAGTGTAGAATTTATATAAATGATTTCAAATTTACTATATATCTTCTCATCAAATTGGAGTTGAATTCATGAGAACGAGCCAAGTGAATTTGGAGCAAAGTATACGTGTTTTGGTTGCCCTTTCTAGCCATGAAATAGTGACTCTCATGTACTTCTAGCACAATGTATAACAAACACATTTTTAATTTTGGATGATATAAGAGGAGAAATTAAATTACGTTACTGTAATTTGTAATAAATATTATATTTATTAATAACTTGATATGAAATATAATTTTTATTTTTCTAACTGCCAAATTCTAATATGTCAAATTTTATTAAAAATAAACAAAAAAATAATATAATAATTTATATTATATATATATATATATATATATTAATGAAGGTATTTTATTTTTATTAATATAAAATAAAATAAAATTTTAAAATATAACATATATAATGGATTACATAGTTCAATCGAAAGTGTTGCAATAAAGTTATCCAATTAAAAATTATCAAAAGCATATTTATAGATTAATTTCAATGTTTATATAAGTTTTTGAAGAATGGTGTGGAGATGGACCAGTGGTGTAGAGAGAAAAGGAAGAAGAAGAAAAATGATAAATTTTTTTTAAAGAAAATGAAAAAAATATAAAAATATAAAAATTTAAGATATATGACACCGATTAAAAGATGTTAATGTCAATCTAAAAAAATGTTCCGGAACACCCAATAAGTACAACATCGTTTAGGAATCGAGATTAAGCATAGTGTAAATACTTCTTTCTCCATCTACTTTTTAAGGTGTCTTTTAAGGACAAAACTGCGGACAATATTTCTGGAATGTGATTGTTATTCTTAACAATTGCTGCTGGACGGACTAGAGTAGTGGACAATACAATTTTAAATAAATTTAAGATTCAATTGAGTGAAAAAAAAATATAATATATATATATATATATATATATATATATATATATATATATATATATAAAATCAACGTACAAATTAAACCTAATATAAACTACAGCATAATTTCTTTTATAGTATAAAAGTGTTGGCCAATATTTATGTATTTTTCTAAAATTTAAGCAGGGTAACAAAAATGAAAGGCGTTAATTGTTCTAGTAAATATTAACATGCTTTTTGAAAACTTTATCGTAAAAATTATATATTTTTTAACAGAATTAGGGTATCACCTGTTTAAATAGTTCTCAAGAACCTATTTCAAATGTGTCTTTTTTTTAAGATCACCGTTCTTATCTGACGAAAATATGTGTATCTAGATGCTAGTCGTTAATGATAATTAAAGTTAAAAGAAAAATAAGAGAGTTGACTATCACAAGAGTATTGTTATTAAGTTGTCCTAAATAGCTGATTTTTCTTGGTAGTGTTACTAAGTTTTTGTTACCTTTATATCGGTTTTGACTTTCATACTCTTCACCTATTTTCTTGCGTAGAACGAGTAAATTGAGAGGCTGTTTTGACTTTAACTTAAATTCAAAATATCTAGTAATCTTGAAAATTTATTTACCAATTTCCTACATAAAAATATTTTGAAGTATTATCCTTCTACTTACAGGAGTCTTAATTTTATTTATTTATTTTTCTTTCGTTGCGTTAGCTTGTTTAGTAGAGATAATAGTATTTGACTAGAGTTTATTTTCCAATCATTCATAAGTTAAAAACTCGTAAAGAAAAAGGAATATTTCTATTTATATATACTAATCGAAGTGATTTACCTCAAATCAGAAAAAAAAAAGTCATTAACCTCACGTAAAACGAGTTTACTTTTTTTTTTTGAATAAATTATTCTGCTGTGAAATGAAAATTTACATGATGACCGAACTTGTAGAGAGTGATTATATTTTTTAGCATCTATCATAAATTCATTTAATTTGGTTTAGATAACAACCGAACTTCTAAGTGTAGCACATAAATACAACCTTAATATCCACCAAACTTTCTTACAGCTTTTCCTTATCTTCTAACTTATAAACAGAGGAATATATATATATATATATATATATATATATATATATATATATATATATATATATATAATAAAACTTTTAATATTTTTTAAAAATATTCATGAGAATACAAGTAGAAATATTACAATAAAATAAAGTATAAGTTTTATATGATTTAAAAGGATTTGTGCTCTCGTATGATTTAAGGATTATGTTTTATGCTAATTTAATAGTTATTTTATATCGTAGTGTTTAAAATTTCACCATATTCATGATTTTCTATATTATATTTATATTTATATTGATGTCCAATGTCAAGAGTTAAATTTATATTTATAGTCTTGCACAATGAGACGAACAAGTTTCGTCTTTTTGTTGGAAAAGTGTATGTATTTAATATTTAATTGTTTTTCAAACAAGATTGTTTCTGAAAAAAAAAAAAAAGAGTCTAAAAACCAAAGAAGGAATTAAATGTCATTTTAATTTTTGCGAATGTTCTTATTCTTCCCAAGAGAAACATTATTTCTTCTTAATATATTTTTATAAAAACTAAAGAAACCACATAATACGTTCTCATAAACAAGAGTTTAAAAAAAGTGTAGAGAAAATAATTTTATTGAATGAATAAAGTGAATACTTCTTTTATGATGTGAACATTTAACCCATCTCCTTCTGGATAAGGGTTTGTTCATATTTAAGTGATGTGAACATTTTCAACAGGAATGTAATGTGAACGTAACAAGTGTGCATACTGCATACATGCATTTATTGATCTACTTGCATGGGTTCATAATGCTAAGCTTCTTCTGTAATGTCGTTTCAGAAAAAAAAAAAAAAGAAAAGAAACCCACTTGGTGGGGCTTTGTGTTAATTTCATCCTAGTCCAGAAGATACCCTTTAGGAAATGGATGGACATAAAAAGAGGATTTTGGAGACAAATTGATAAAACTTTCGTGCATTACCAAACATGGTACCTTGGTGGGTCATACCGAATACTAAATTTAGTGTTTGGATATATCGCTTTTAAAATCTCACAAAAAACAAAATATAAGCTCTTTATATATTTCAAAAATATCAAGTAAAACATTGTAATTTTTTCTCTGACTAGATATTTTGATTTAAAATGAAGGACTTTAGGAGTAAAAAAAAAAAAAAGTCAAATAGTACAAAAATTGTCTTACACTTACTATATTTATTTGTAATGTCGGCTGATACATGTATTACTTTTTCTTCACTTTTGTAATGCCGACTAGCAGGAACTGCCGGTGGAGGTTTTCTCCACACACAGCACTTGCGCCGGCAACTTTATGCTTTCACATTTTACATTTTCTATGGTAGTTATTAAAATATAAAGTATAATATGTTCTTAATTTTTTTAATTAATGAATTTGCGCATCTTAACTGTGTGACGCAAAAGTTACAATAATATTTTAATTATTAAATTTTGATAATTTTTTTAACGTTATTAAGTAATATTTTTTAAAAAATTTTAAAATATTAAAAATGAGAAAATAAAAATATAAAAAAATTATTTAAAAAATATAAAAAAATGTTAAAATTTAATATTGAGAAAATTATTTTCGGACGAAAAAATTAGGAGATAAAGAAAATGGAAGGAATTATTCAAACCGCTTTATATTTAATGTAATAAATAGGAATTATTGTGTTATTACAGTTACTTGGTAAATAAGGAGAGAAGTTGTACAGGTGTGAGACGTTCCATATATCACCACCGACTGACTCTCGTATGGCGGCGCCTGCGAACACTTTGGACCTTTCCATCGTTTCGTATATATAAGAAACAACTCAACGGGGTTGTGGGAACGAAGGGGTGTTTCTTCATGCACAAAACCTAATCCAACTGTCTCTGATTTTGTTCATTTAAGGTGGCGAATCCAGGAGAGAAAAACCAGGTTGACAAGAACAACGACGGAGGGATGATGATGAACACGCATGCATTGTCAAGGCTGTTTCCGGGTTTGAATAGGGAGAGAGAGATGTCTGCTATGGTTTCAGCTTTGACCCACGTTGTCACCGGAGAGGTTCCAACACCCACTGATTCTACTTTTCTCCATCATCATCATGCTGTTACACCACACGTGCCTTCTTCTGCTTCTACAACACCCTCTTTACCTTCTTCATCTCATTATGTTCCTGCCACCTCTTCTCACAAGAGACCTAGGGAACAAGACGCACCGTGCTTCTCTCAAGCCTCTTCTATGCCAAGAAGTAAGCACCATGTTCAAATCTTCAATTTTCTTCAATATCTTCTTTAATTGTATATTGTAACATGGAATAGAACAGTAAGATTGGTGCAGTGTAATGTGTGTTATTTTGTTTTTGGTTACCGCCTAACGAGATACATGGGAATGAATGAATACAGGTGGAGAATGTTCAAACAATTCGAGAAGCAGGATAACAAGGGAAATGGGAAATGCTGTGTATGAATACAAGACGACGGAGAATGTTAGAGGGGACGAAGAGAGGAGGAAATACAGAGGAGTGAGGCAGAGGCCGTGGGGGAAATGGGCGGCGGAGATAAGAGATCCGTTCAAGGCGGCGAGGGTGTGGTTGGGGACGTTTGACACGGCGGAGGCAGCCGCCAGAGCATACGACGAAGCTGCTCTTCGATTTAGAGGAAACAAGGCCAAACTGAACTTCCCGGAGAATGTCACTCTCCGGCAACCTCAGTTTAGTGTTTCCAATTCTCCCACTTCTCTTGTGTCCATTTCAACGTCGACGGATCCAGTTGTGCATACTCCAACTTTTCTCCCCTCTCAAGGTGCCACCGATGTTTACCAGTATTTTCAGCTCTCGGGCTTCCCCACCACCCTTTATGATGATAGGACTCTAGTCACGTCTTCCATGGCTTCTCATCTTCACTCTTCTTCCTCCTCTTCTTCTTCTTCTTCTGCCTTTGTAACTTCTTCTCAGGACACTTCACTTTCTTCCTTTTATTCTAGCCAGATACCACCTTGGTCAGCTTCTGCTCCTAGCTCTTCTTCCTCCGGATGATTTATCTTTTAAGTCTGTCTGTATTTATCTTTCATTATACGTCTTCATGGATTTTTTTTAAGCCATTATAGCTTCATCTCTTCTGTCTGTAATTGCATTGTCGATCCCGTTCTGATTCATTATTTTGGCTGACGATGTTTATGGAGGAAAATAAATCGCCATGTTTGAACAAGACTTGAGTAAAGTTTAACAGCTTCATTTCATGATGAACTTGACACATTTTTTTAGCTACACTGAATTTCAAGATTTCTTCATCATACAATGTCATTCTAATAAATCCCTCGACTAATGTCGAAATTATACCTGTTGTTTTAATTCTTTATTTATCAAGTTTTGTATTTTAATTCGTGATTTTGCAAAGAGTCATTTATTTAATTTTCTGTTCCACTAAAACTAAGGCTTTGAAGTGATTGATGTCTTAATGCAAAAGGAATAAAGAAAACAATATTTCAGGCACAATATAAGGTAGAATCTATATGAAGTTAAAAGCTAATAACTCTTCTGACATTGCATGTTAATAATGTTTCGAGAGAAAAGTGCTTTGAAATTTAATGGTTTAGCCTTTAATTTCTTACTAGAATGGCAGCATCTTCCTGATCTAGCAAATTCTTTTCTTCCTTTTAATTATTATACAGAAGTCGTTATCACAATGAGATTCAAACATTCATTCGGCGGATTATTATATTCACCTTGTTGAATTTAGAATTTTCGTTCAAACAACCTCTTGGTGAAATGGTCCAAATGCCTCCTTTAAACACTAGTATATACAAATATGCAAGTTAAGGTAAGATGAACCACACACCAAAGTTTAAAAGGAACAAACCATCAATTTGACTGCAACCATCCTGAGGTTTGACTACCATGGGATATATTCAACGTTGCTCGACTACGTAAGCATCAATTTGTTGGCAAAAAAGTTCACAAAGTAAAAATTAAGGGGCAGAACATACGTACACACGTGAAGATCATTAAAAACAGGACAAGAATTTAGTGTGAACCAAGGTTGGCAGAGCCTTACTATTATAATGCTTCCTTGCGTCTGAGCAAAGTAACTCGAAAATAAATTTCATTTTAAAGCTTCCTTTTTTATCTCTATATACACGTCCCTCTCACAACCCAGGAGAGAAAGTACTATGCACACTTAAGCCACACGTAAGAGCTCAGTGGCGTGTAAAACACCGAAAACAATGATATGTTGTGCAAGTAACATAATGGTTCAAGCAACTATAACTTTTACACCAACATTGACTCAATCGTTAATTATGAAGTTTAATTATTATTTGAAAAAATGACACCAGCGTTTATGTTGAGTAATTGCATAGTCATATTTTGACCTTTTTTACTCGAGATGCACGGACCCCAGGAATCACCCTGCGCATCATCAAGGTCATGCAACCCAACTGATTTTTGCACGGCGAGGAACCATGTCTCAGGTCAAAGTAAGGAAAAACACTAATGTTCCACCATTAAAAAACAATGACACTTTGTTTAGAAATAAATTAGGATGCGTGGATTTGGTTGGGACGAAATAGTGAGACATAAAAGGTTGGGAGATCCAACGTTGAAAATTTTCTATGCCAAACAGGGGGAAAATCGCTCTCCCGTTGGTGATAACGGATTGTTCTTTTATTACTGTAAACTAGTAGAAATGACTCATAACAAGTACCTGGAGAAGATTGAAAAAACGATTTTAGAAAATACACAATTTTTTTATTCATTAAGTATGCATACATGTTACAAATGATGTCTTGATAAAACAAGATTTCGATGTAAAGTAATGGCAATCGATTATCATATATTTTTTAAACTTAAACAGCTTTCGTTTACCCTATTTCTCTTTTCCTTTCCTATTTCCATACATTCTGACTCCTACTTTTCTTTTTCTTTCTACCAACACACCCTTGACAAACTCCAAATTTTCTGTACTCAAACAAAAGAAAATTCAGCTAGCAAAATGTAAAAGAGAAAAATATAACAAGACACCCGCATCCAAAAAGCAGAAGAAACTGAATAGTGAGCCCTACATTCTGACTCCAAATTTCTGTACTCCTACTTTTTTTTTTTCTTTCTACCAACACACCCTTGACAAACTCCAAATTTCTGTACTCAAACAAAAGAAAATTCAGCTAGCAAACTGTAAAGGAGAAAAATATAACAAGACACCCGCATCCAAAAAGCAGAAGAAACTGAATAGTGAGCCCAAGGAATGCAGGAAAATTGAACGGACAAAAGAATATCAGCACTAATTCTCTTCCCACTGACCTACAAAGATCGTTCAGGATCATGTATAAGTCGGTGGTAAGGTATGCACCATTAGTATACAACACTAAGAAACATGTATGAACTCTACCCTAACTTCATCATTGACAATAAAATGGTAAAAGAAAGAATTGTCGTTTAATCCCCCAATACCTAACCATCCTAATCAGCAACGATTCAAATGAACATCCTGTCAAAGCAACTTCAGTCCAAAATAACATCAATATTGGGGTCCTCCTGCAGTTACCAGATAGAAGTATTGTGATCAATAGTAATGGAAAAAGTTCAGTAATGAACCATGATACTTCCATACATCGCAAAACTTATTTCCAAATATTTCATAAGGACCTTTAGAATTACCAGTAACTTCTAATAGTGGCATGGATCTTCTTAACCCTTCAAGGCAGCCTTATGCACCATGGTTTCCTTGTGTATTTGGTGGCAGCTCTTCTCCACAAGATCAAGCAGTCTCTCCAAGTTTACTGCCCATGAGTTAAGAACATCGTTGCTATCCTTGGCTCTTTGGAAACAAACTATTCCCATGGGTCTATCAATTTTTGCCACCAATGCCTTGGACACAACCATATCTGAAAGATGGTTCTCAGCTTCCTAAAGTTTGCAAGGAGAATTAGTTAGAATCTTCAATATAGTTTTGTAACAAGTATATTCTGGTAGATCATTAAGAAACAATATAACGATCAGTTTGAGGGGTAAATGTACTATTCAGATAATTTAAGCTGTGGGGCATACCTAATAAAATCTGTGCAGGAAACACACATTTATATAATATTAGGAAGTCTAAGTATCAAATTTGGTTTCTTTTTAAGTTCTGATTTTCAATTTTGGCCCCCTTATTTTTTATCACGATTTAAGTCCCCACATTTTAGAAAATCTGCAATTTAGGTTCAATCCTTAATTTTGAATGTTTAATTCTTTTTCTTTTTTAATTTAATTAATTGAACTATTTGCCGATGGAACACGAATATGTCGGATCTATGGTTCAAAGGAACCAAAAGAAAAAGAATGCAAAATTAAAAGTTAGATAAAATTGTGGATTTACAAAAATGTGGAGTAAAATCGTAAGAAATAAAGGAGACCAAAATCACAAATCAGGAATCAAAGGTGAGACAGAAATTGTAAAGCTTATATGTAGGTCTATTCCTGACTAAAGCAGCATATAACATGAAACTACCTTGCCACTGGTTATTGTGAAGGAACTGTGATATTTATCTGCAACACTACAGGCTTACCCAAACACATTAAAAACAACCAATTACCACAGATAATTTTCCGGCACATAATCATAACTAACATTCTAACCTGAACACTGAGACACAAAAGCTCTGCAAGTCTCTTCAAAGTAATCCTTGCATAGTATTTCGATATAACAAGAATATTCTGGCAAGGTAAACAAAAATACACCACATTAACGTTCACATCCTAAATTAAGAAGTGTTGAAAACTGAAAAATAAGACATTCACAAAATACCTCCCAAGCAATTTGGAGGGAGGGAGGGGACATAAGAAATATAACAATGTGAGGGAATTACATGTTCAATTACTCTTTCCTTCAGATCTTTTGCTGCTTCACCCAAATTCCTTCCAAGGTTATTCTCATTCTCAAACTCATCATTGTATGAATCCCAAAGAGTTGTCCACTGGATAACCTCCATGGTAACCAACTGTTTCAACAGTAACCTACAACATGATGTGTAACAGGTGCATCAACTGAGAAGGAAAGCATGACTAAAATGCCTAACACAACACAAACCCAAGCTTAGGATGGCGTACTTAAAGTTTGGAATCTCAGACAGATTCCTATCCTCCAAGGTGGAATTGAGAAGGCTTGACTGCATTGGATCATGTGGTGATAGAACCAAGTACCAGCATATTTTCCTCAGGACCTATACGTAAGGAAAATATTCAGAAAAAAAAGGAGAAACTCAATCTGACAATAACAGATAAATCAAATAAGTAGAAGGGAACCCTACTGGAATCCACTCGGCAGGATTTTCTTTGACAGATGGAATCTCATATATTGCCTTGTAGCATCGGCAAATTTCAAGATAATCATTTTTATGGGAATAGTACCTTCAAAATAAACAGATCATCACAAGACAACCAAAATATTATGATCAGCCAGCAAGATCATCTGAAAGTAGGCACCAAAAGAATGCAACACCAAAAGCAAATGAAACAAAACAACTATTAACAAGAATCTTCGAAGATTACAGAAATTGATTTTGAAAAATAGAACCAAATTAAAAAAAGTTGTGAGTACTAGGTAACTCAGTTTATAAGAATTGAACAGAGTATCCAATTGTATAATGACAAACAGAAAATAAAAGTCATTTGGTAACAGTCACTAAATGAAAGTTAGATAATGTTGTTTAGAAAGGGTTTCAACTTCGCAGTTCACAGCATAACGTATTTACAGAATGATAGTCATTCTCAAAACAATAATCGAGGGTACAAAAATCCATCTTTATGTTTGTAAGGTAAGGAAAAATATAACCAGTATCCTGTTGATTTAAGAAAACCATTCCTTATATTTCTAAGGTCAGTCAATGCATGATACAATTAGCATCATGCCAGGACTGACAGCTGTGCAAATGCAAGAAATAAACACTACAGTTCCTAAGTTGGTTTAAACATGGTACAGAAAAAGGGATGCTTTTGACAAAAAGGTTACACCAGGCCCATAAAAAATATAAATTGATTAGTTAGAAAGAAATAAGTAATTGTCAAATAACGTCTGTCTAATAATTTGAAGAAAGTGATATCAACCGTAACGTGATCTACTTTTGAAATCAAGTACTTCATTGCAAGAGTCATCATTGAAATTAAAATTTATGCTTCCGACAAAAAGTTAGAGAAACTGTTCAGATTCAACACAATTATATTCATTACACAAAAAAACTATCCAAAATCTAAAACATCCTGTTTTATTTAATATCATGTATAAGTACATGTACACTAGCTTGCAGGAAACTCAACAAATCAACCTCCTCTGTCCTTTCAAGCTAAGCCATGGCAGTGTGAACCCATATTTGAGGTATCAACTGTATAATTCAACAAATCATTATTTCACGATAAAACTTAAATCATGAAGAGGCTCAAAACGTTGTGAACCTATATTTGAGGTATCAACTGTATAAATTTCACCTTTGACCACAAACCTAATTACACGTCAAAAACCCTTTGAGATTTTATATCTTAAATCATATAAATAAAAATGCAAGGATTTCCAGAACAGGAGCAAGTAAACACTTGTGACTTGCCATCTCCAAGTCTATCCATCCTCATCAATGCAGTTTAAATTAGGTAGTGTTTAGCCAAACTTCTTTTTGAGTTTCTCTTCTCCTTAGAAGGAGAAATCATGCCAGCCAAACAATTTTGAAAAGATATTAAAATTACAAGTAGCTTTTTCTGAAATGAATAAAAGCCCACACAATAGAGCTTCCATAGAACCCAATTATAGTATCTTCAACTTTTATGCTCTGTTTGGATCAAGAGTTAAACAGTTAGGAAAGAGAAAGATTGACGAAAAAGAGCAGCAAGGTAGAAAAGTGCGTTGTTTGACTGAATAGAAAGAAATAAGAAAAGCAGTAAAAATCTTTTTAACCTCTAGTTTGGATAAGTGAAAGCAAAAGACAAAATATAGTATAAATTGCATACAGATAATAATTACAAAAGTTAGAGTTGGCAAAACAATATTAATTTTTACTATATTAGTTTTTTCATAACAAATTATTTACTATTTATTTTTATATTTTATGAAAAAATATTTGATGTTTTTTGAAAGGTGAAGAACTTGTACTCACAACTTTTGCAGCTTGTTTGTTGGGAAATGATTTTATATGTGGGAGCAACAAAAACTCTCTTTTATTTCTCCTCTCAAACCAATGGTGGGAATTTGACATTTCCATCCTATCTTCCTCCTCTCCATTTCCCTCTTCTCTATTTACACTCAGAACTGGTCCAGACAATAAGTTTACCATGAAAAGTGAAGAGCTTTAAATCTACTCTGTACCCTCCACAGAAAAAAAAAAATCTAGAAAGAGGCTCTGAGAATCCGTGTTGCTTTTCATCTTAATACAGAATCCAAATCCCCACATAAATTATAGTTCCCTAGATCAAGTTCAACATATTGACAAAGAAAAAAGGACTAAAAATCACTTATTCCAAATATACGGAAGCAGAACTGAAAATATGAGCAAGAAAGATGGAGAATGTTCTTGGATAGTAAGTTGGTCACCAAAGTGCATGAACTAGTAATAGACATATTCAACCTTGACTTTATAGAATTTCTATTGCAATAGTAGCACTATTTACTGCTACTGATAACTACGTTGTAAGAGAACAACATCTATATTTTAACACCCCCCATCATGAATTGAACAATCAAAACAAGAAAGCAAGTAGGAAATCAATTACCGAATCATTAGTTCATAATAGATACGCTTCAACTCTGGCAGAGATGGTATATCTGCAGGAGCTTCTTCAACAACATTATCACCTTCTTTAGGCTTTTTCTTTTCCTTTGAAACATCAGCATCAAATACTCTTTCATTAATCTTTTTTGAGAGTATCTGAGCACGAACATAATCCTGTCGGTCTAGACACAAACGAACCTGCACCACAGGTAAATGCAAGAGAATTACAAATCAACAAAATTAGTGGCCAAAGTGAATTTCATTACTTGAGGATATATTAGAATGTCTAGTACTTGTTCAAGAATGAAAGCGATTTTCTCAGTTTTTGCCATGGCACCAAAAGTTTCTACCTGTTAAGAAAACCAATCACGTTAGTCACCGGACAGCTAGTTGCATTAGCCAGTACCGTATCAAAATCAAAGGTGCATAATAAAAATCCTTCACAACATTTAATATTCACACTGACCGCAACTTCTTGCATCAAATCAGCAGCTTCATCAATAAGTCCTTGTTCTTCCCTAATTTTTGCAAGTTTCTTGATCAATCGAGCTCTCTCAATCTCAACATATATCTAACAGTTGATACAAAATACAGTACAATGTATATTAAATATCCATCTTATCTTATTAGACTACTTTGGAGGACAATAAAAAGGAATCAAGAGTGAAAACATCATATGCTCACCTTTCCTGCAGATACACTGTTCAAGGTTTCGATTAGGCTTATACAAGTTTTAACATCTGGTGTCTCATCGATATATTGCATAGCTTGCTGGACCATCGCTGTTACAGCCTGTATACAAAGGATAGGCTTATGAATGAAGATCATGTTTCTTGTACCAATTGCAAGACAACTAGATAAAATCTCTACACTGAGCAAATAGATTATAACTTGTCAAATGCAAAGCTGTGAGTGTCCTAATAATTTAGTATCGGGGCAAAAACAACAAAGAAATTTTCATGGATCAATTCATAGTTTATAGGGGCAAGAAACTAAAGGTGCAGGTAAGACGACTACAAGATCAACTTTATTCAAGACATTGTATGACAAACCGAACTAAGACACATGTATGAAGCCTAGACACACCTCATCAATGGCATGTTCTATGTCCGACATGTATCGGACACCGACACACGTATGATACTCGCACCACAAATGTATCGGTAAAGTGTCCAATTTGAAAGACATTTTTTTTGCATTTGACATGATTTTGACATGACTTCAACATAATGTTAATAATCACAAATTCAATGATGTTCTAAAAAACCCATAAACTTGTAAACTTATCACATAAGTTTCTATTATAATTATAAAAATAAGGAAAAAATCTTATATGACCACTATTTTTTACTTTTTTGGATATTAGATAGATAAATTAGATTCATTTTTTGTGTTAGTTGACAATGTGTTAGTTGAAAGTTTGAAACTAACATGTATATACACGCCGTGTCCGGTCTTCTATGTTTTTTTTCCATTTAGTCGTATCTTCGTATCAATGTGGGTATCATATCCGTGTCCGGGCCCGGGCTTCGTAGAGACGCATAGGTGGTGAAAGACGCATGTTCTGCATAATGTCTACTCTAACTTTCTAAAATAAGTGTAAAAGGTCCTAGCATGCATAGTTATTGCCAAAAATACAAATAGCGTTTTTTATTTCCTAGTCAAAATGATAATCACAATACTTAAGACTAAATTGATGAAATCAACGAAAATCACAATACTTAAACTTTTTCTACTAGCTCACATGCCCCGTTGATATTTGGAACAAAATTTCCATAGATAACGGTTAACACACAATACCTGGCGGGGTAACGAAACACTATAGAACATAGATTACGAAGTAGACGACAACAAATTTTAAAGCAAACCAAGAAAATCACGGCCACATCAATTAAAGCCCTGACAAACCTAACATAAAGTTCAACTACACAGATGATCAGCATAGAAAAGAAAACAAAAACTGGATAGGTTTTTTGCTCCTAATGAAAAACAAAGAAAGAGTCCTTACCTGCCTAAGTTGGCCACGTCGTTTGGATAAGAGAACAATCTGGTCATTGAGAGTGTCCCAAGCACGCGCTTCGAAACATAGCCGTAAAATTTCAGTGACGGCATTTCTTGTGGCGGCGACATTGCCGGCGAGCCTCGCATGCTTCTCCGCATTCAGCAATTGCTCTATTTCCGCGTCCAAATTCTCTGCGTTCCCCTGAAAATCCAGAAGAATCGTCAACTCTTATAATCAAAATCCAAATTCAACCATTCCAAATTCTTTTTCTAAGACCTACGCCAAGCAGCTTCATAGGGAGGTACAAATAAAAGTAGAGACACAAAGTGACATCGAGTAGTAACAGAGGAAGCGTATAAAGAAGAGTAGATATCTGGAGTGTGAAGAACATTTGGAAAACATGAGCACAGAAGAGCAGGTAGGTACCGCAGCCATAACCATTGAAGTTAGCGACTTTGCGTGCAGGAGGGGTAGAAGAGAGGAACTTCTTTCGTACTACTCTACTAGAAAGAAAGGAATCACATACATAGCATAGCATGAAACTATTTGATGGGCCTAACTGTTTTAAACAATCGGGGGTTTCTCCCTGCACCCCAAACATTTTTTCTTACTCCAAGAAAAATTGTGAAACGGAGCTCGAAATCTGGTTCATTACTATTTTTTTACTTTTTGTAAAATAGATGTGGAGATCTGTTTTATTATTATTTTTTTACTTTTTATTTTTAAAATAGATATCAAGATCCATTTTAAATTTTTTTGAAATGGATAACGGATCAAGACATCTGTTTCATAGACTCCGTTTCACATATTTTTTTTTTTTGTTTTTTTGTACAATGGATGTCAAGATCCGTTTCATATTTTTCTGAAACGGATCTCGACATCTATTTTTTTTTTGTTTTTTGTGAAATGAATGTCGAGATTTGTTTCACATTTTTCTGAAACGGATATTGACCTCCGTTTCATTATTTTTTTTTGTTTTTTTGTGAAACGGATGTCAAGATCCGCTTCACATTTTTCTGAAACGGATCTCGACATCCATTTCATTATTTTTTTTTGTTTTTTGTAAAATGGATGTCGAGATCCATTTCAAACGGATATCGAGATCCGTTTCAACGGATCTCGACATCCATTTCATTATTTTTTTTTTTTTAATTTTAACTTTTTCAACCACCGAGATAGATAAAAAAAATTTAAGATCAAAATTGTAATTTTTGGAGATAAAAAAAAATATTTGGGGGTGCAGAGAGAAGCCCCTAAACAATCGTGGGCCTGTCCTCTCCTCTGATATTTTGGCCCAATTCTGTGGACAGCTTCTTCCTGCACCACCATAGGTTATAAAATGATCTATTCATTCGTGTGTTCTTCACTTTATCTTCTTCTTTCTACACCAACCGTGCGCCTCTCTCTCTCCTACACTTCATCTTCTTCTTCCTATAGCAGTCCCACACTCCTCTCCCTTGCTTTTCATCAGTTTTTGTTGCAGACTCACTGTCAAGAATTGCCTTAGACGCCCATTGCCACACTCTACCCATTAAAGACACTCCAAGATACAAAATTTATATTTTAGATAGAATACAAAAATAAAATATACACATAAGAATTAAAATATAAATTTACATTTGCATTGTACATTTTAGAATACAATTTTTGTATTCAAATTGTATATCATAGAATACAAATTTTGTATTTAAGAGTGTCCAATTCGAAATTTATTTTCTATTTGTATTTTAGGATATGCATTCTCAAATACAAATTTTGTATTTCAAATTGTACAGTTTGAAATTCATTTTTTATTTGCATTTTAGGATATGTAGTCTTAAATACAAATTTTGTATATTAGATTACACATTTCGAAATACAATCTACAGTACAATTTTGTATTCTTATAATATGAAATACAAATTTGTATACATTCTAGAATGTATTTGAGTTTAACGATCCATAAATAAAAAAGAAAATTTTAAACTAAAGGATACATTTAAAAATTTTTAATTTATGAGGGTAGAAATTGAAATTATAGATATATAGGAAGAAATTGTCTCACTAAAGTTGGGATGGCAAAATGATCACTTTCACTCCTTTTCTTTATCAAAATTTGATCATCTCCTAATTTCTATTTTGGGTTAAAACAAAATTCAAATAAAACAATACAAAAGTAAAGGAGAATTGTAAGTACGTAATCGAAGAAACTCCACAATATATAATCATAACTAGATGTGTTAGGTCATCTTATTCAATTACATGTCACTTGATAAATTTATTTATTTTAATTTAATTTAAATTTTATTATAAATAAATTATAGTTTTTTTTTTTTTTTATCTTAAAATATCCTAGGACAATCTAAGAAACATCTTCACATTCCTTTTACATAATATACACGAATAATAGTTATATTTTCTTGGTCCTTGTTGTTAATATAAAGGATTGTTAAAGCCTTGCAAGTAAAATGACTTGATTATTTAAAAAAATTTACCGTGAATTTCTTTACGAAAAAAAGTATAAGTTGTAAATAGAAGATTTTGGAATTGACCGACAAGTGACAACTATTTGATCTCATCACTTGACCTAATAGTAAAATGATTGAAAAACGATCCTAATGTCTATTGCACATGCAAATATTTGTAGATAATCTACAAAGCTTGAAAATAAATCCACACATTTGGATGTAATTGAGTTTGTGGACTGCTTAACACACTCATAGTGAACTCATTGGAAGATACAAGCATCAAAAGATCCCAAAAGAGATAATCACAAATCATTGTACCTTGATTTATATTTAATTGTCTATTTCTTCACCTATTTATATTAAGGAAACATTCTCTCAATTGTTCTCTTCTCGAATGATTTTACTTTGTTTGGCTAAATATTCATCTCTATAGTCTTCGCACAAACACATACTAATATAAATTTAATTGTCCATCGAGGTTGTCATAATTTATTCCAAATTCAATGTGAACATTTCGTCGTAAAAAAACACCAATTAATTATTCATGATTACATTGCACTTTCACCACCGAATGTTGAACTTGAAGAGAAGCTTCAAGTATATATTCTAATAATGATTGAAGATGTTAAAGATATGTATAAGAGTCTTGCTTTCGTTGAGTGTTGTTTAAGTCTTTCACACAAGTTATTCACTTGGTTAATATCACTACACAACCATATTAAAATCAAATTAAAAATAGAATAAGTTCTAAAATACGAAAACATTTTTTAAAACGATTTTTTTACGTTTTTAATTTATTAGCATCATTGATTAAACTATTTTTGGTGAAATTTAAAATAGAGTAATCGTGGTTATCTCATTAACAATCAATTAATCTAGAGAACTATTTTAAGTGTTTAAAGAGTTTTCGGAAAATTAATCAATTACCATTTTTCATAATCAATTAAATGTGTTTTCTACAATAATTAAAAAGTCAAATTAATTGACTAACACATGTAGTAATCGAATAAAAATATAAATTGTTGTAATATATTTTTAAATTATGTGGAATAATATATTAAGAGATTTAAATAATTGATTAAATGCAGTATCATGTTTGAAATAACATTTTAAAATCTTTATAAATAGAGGTTTTCCTTTATTCTTTAATGAGAGAAAAGAAGAAATGTGAATTTAAAAAGTTTCTAATGATAAATTTGAGATATTTCAAAACTCAAAATGACTTTCGAGATTTAAAGATAAAAAGGTTATGTTGTATTGAATCTATGTGATTGCTTCTACTATTGTAAAAATTTTGGTAAACTCTTTCTTATTGTTGATTTGTTGTAGTGTTCCAATAATATGTTGTAGTGTTTAACTTATTGTTCCATAGATGTTCTTTGTTGTTGAGGGAGTGTTTTTCGTGTTTGATTAATTGTTATTGTATACAAAAATTGATAAGACATACATCTTCTTAGGTGATAAATAATTGATAAGACTTGCGTGTACTGTGAGTGCTTTTACTGAAATGGCCCTTCCCTTTTAATTTTTTTTTTTTTTTTGCATGAAACAGTGAGAAGTTTCACTGGTGGTTCGTTGGTTTTAAAGGTTGTCATGCTCATGTGAAGCTCGTTGGTTGTTGGCTTTTGTAAAGTTGGTTGCTAGCCTTTTGTGAAGGTGGTTGGTTGAAGTTGGAGGTGTTGTCTGAAAGAAAGTTGGGTTGTGTGTGAGGTAAAAATGGGTGAGCATGGAGGAGAGAACCGATTCTTGCCTGGGAGAATTGATTCTCCTCTTGGGTTACTTACGGGCAAAACTAATTCAAGTGTTGGCAAACCAATTCCTCCGTTGAATAATTGATTCTCATGATTTTAAATATGGGTGATTCAAAGATTTAGGAGGTCTAAAGCAAACTTAAGAACGAGGTATTAAGTTAAAAATAAAACTGGAGTTTTTTTTTTATCCAAAATTATCTATTAAATTATCGTAATTAATTTTATTTAATTTTTACAATGTTTTTAGATTTCGATTTCAATTCATGTTCATGGCTTATTTCATTAGAAATTTTATCTTCATTATCTGCCAAAAAGGCTAAAACCTAACATAATTAATAGATTTGCAATTCAATCCAAGCAAAATTCTAGTTTGTCATCGATATTTATGTAGAAAAACTCTTGAAATTCATAAATAAAATAGTAGCGAAAAACAAAAACCAACAAAAAACACATTTTTAATTCTAATACAAATTCAACAAATGACTGTATGAGATTCAATGAATAAAATCTATCAAAACCTCAAAATAAGAACTCTAAAATTGAAAAAAACAATGAGAGACAAGAAGTGAAATCACTATATAAAAGGTTACATATAGATAAGAGATGAAAATATAAATCAAAATTGATTACGAGAGAATATAATAATAATTCATTGTTCTTTTCCTAAACAATATTATAATTTATTGAATTTTTTTGAACTTGTTAAATATAATTTTAATACCAATACAAATTAGTAGACAACGATAATAATTTAATAAAATTGTATTCTCAAGAATAAATTTATAATTAATTTAATATAGATATATTAGTACTAAAAAATTTTGGTAAGACCTTTTATTTTATTAAACATAATTCTATAATTAATATAAAAAAATAATAGTACTATTTTTTAGACCTTTATTTATTGGAGGCTTAAAACAAGTACTTTATCTATTTCACCCATGATACCTTGATTTTGAATTTTTTAGAATCTATTCTCATGGTTTTAATATTTCCAAGATCGATTCTCATAATTTTTATATTTCCAGAATTAATATTATAAACTTAGTAAGAACTCAAATAAGTGTAGTATTAATATTAAGTTTACATTCATAAAGCATGTGTTAGGATCAAGCGCTTATCACTATGAATCAAACTCGTAATCTAAACTCTGATATCAATTGTTAGGATTGAACATTTATTATTAGGCCAAAAATTATAACTATTAATGAGAGTACAACTTCTTTTACTTAAAAATGTAAAAACTTAAACAACACGATTGGATTGTTACTTGAATCATCCGACCTCCGTCACACAATAATTGATGCCTCGTGCAATGGTACGAAATATGATAACTAAAATTAAACCCATAAAGTAGTCACTAATTTCCTCAATAATGTGAATAGTTATGCCATTGCGAAAGAATACTTACTTTTGTATTGCCCTTGTTTTTAGAAATTTGATGTGACCTGCTACCAGAGCGATGATAGTACATTGTTGGATTGCCCTACTGCCTCATAGATTGTGTTCTTCTCCCTCACTTGTTTATCTCAAGCTTAATCGAATCAGAAAAAGACATTCCTCTGTGTCGTTTTTCCTTTCAAACGGGGATTTGGGTGAATTGTGAATTCTACTATTGCTCATATTTCTCAACAATCTGTACTAAACTACTTCAATGTTTGGTCACATTCTCATTTCTCAATACCATAATGCCTCAATATTTCTATTACCACCCAGGGAACTATAATGTTAGTTTGAATGTGCCATTAATTAAACAGGTTGGACATATACTTCACCATTCTTTTGAGTATGCAGAACTTCTCAAAGAGAACCTTAGAAATACTCTTTTAATTTCATGTACCAATATTTTGTGATGATGATAGTGAGGGAGTGAACAAAACCTGACATAAAGCAACAAAGGATAGAAGAAATTCTCTGCCAGATCATCATAATGTACAATAAGATGATGATGGATTCGATTCCTCTACTGATATGCAGGCACTGTGTTTCTTCTTGCATAAGCATTCAGTAAAATACACATGCAATGCAATCCATTCACAGGGTTGGCACTGTATGTTTTTTACACATTGATGCAGAAGCAATGGTTTGAGTGCACCCTTTGAATAGTGTCTGCGATTCTAGTGCATCCTTTTACCTCGGAAGATGTTTTATGCAGAGGGAAGTTTGGTTTCCTAGGATAAACAGTTGTTGTTTTATGGGGTCAGGGAATACTAATATGATCCCAGGAATTTATTGTATGGTATTCAACTTCACATGGAGTGGTAAAGAACAAGAGCATGTGATGCTAGACACCATAATAATACCTCTGAAATCTTAGATCTCAGCAGCAGTAGTTCCAACATAAAACTTATGTTGGAAATTGAATATGGAATTCACATTGGCCAAAGGAAGTGTGGTTTTCAGTTTTGGAGTCAATTATATTACTGCTTCTGTATAAAGGCACAAAATTCATGAAATAAGTTTGATCCTCAATGCAATTATTGAGCTGAATTGTATATTCGATCATATGGTTATTTTATAGAAAATAATAGTTTGACAACTTTTTCTTACCCTTTAAAGCGATATCTTCTTAGTGTGTTTTTATTTTTTCAATTTTTTTATATTTTAAAATTATTTAGAAAATATCATTTTAGGTTGTAAAAAAAAATTGTTAAAATTTGATTGTTAAAAAAAGTTATCAAAATTTAATTGTCAAAATATCATTATGTTTATCTTACACACGTGAAATGATTAAAATCGATGGTCATAATTCATTTTTCTGACATATTTGTACAAAAATACTTCTTTTTGTTAATTAAATGTTTTAAATCTTTCATATATTTAATATTCTTTAATTAACTACATAAAGTACATATCTCCGTAAGTATCTTTGGATAAAATCTGTTATAGATAATAAGTGGATATTTTAAATGAATATTTGTAAATAATGAGTAATAATAATTTAATATCCATTTATGAATGGATTGGATGTGAGTCGAATTTTCTATTGAAGGTCAAATATTCGGTTGATAAAGGACGAATAAAAAATCTTCATTACCATATATATATATATATATATATATATTTATACAAAAAAAATCAAGATAAAATACAATTTTGAAAAATTAGCATAAGGGTAAAAGATTAAATTAGAGAATAAGTTAAAATAAAACGAATTATTTGAGAAGAATAGTTATTAAGATATTTTTTAAAAGATCAATAAATTAATTACTAATTTAGTTGACTATTATATAAATTAATTTGACCAACACCAGATTATTTAGGGAGTATTTCAAAAGCTCTTATTTCTCAAGTTTTTGGCTTATAATTGTTGTAGATTCCGGCTGAAGTAACTAGTAATTTATTTTATTTTCTTTCGTTATTATTCCTCATACTCTAATCTATTTTTTTATTATTTAAATTTATTTTTACTATTATTACCTAAAATTATAATTACATAATAATAATATAATAAATGTTATATAATTATACATTTTCATGTCATTTTGTATTAATAAACTACTAAATGTAACAAATGCTTATAATTAATCTAATAAGTTGACTTATTACCTTCAATTTGTAACCTTGTAAGTTAGAAGCTTTATTCGTTACAAATCAGAGTATAAACTTTGTTAAAAATGAATTTTAATATTTGCTCTAAAAGTTATAAGAAACTGAAAATATAAGTCATGGATTATGAACTTCAACCCTAGAAATTATCTGGATATACAATTAACTCCAATTTCAACTTCGATAATTTGATAGTTAAATGGATTTAACATGTAATAAACCAAATTCAAACAATTCTGAACCACTATTTATGCTTACACAGAAACTGTATAATATTATATGCAGTACTGACATCAACTGCCACAGTACATTTTTTGTTGTCGTTTTGGAATTGAATAAAGGACGAAGGCATGAACTGTTGCTATTGCTAAGTAAAAGTGGAAAAATCGAGAGGAAGAAAAAACAATACAAATGCAGAAATAAACCTCTTGCTAAGCAACAACCAGATAGAACTAATAAATAACAGTATAAAGTGCATGGTAAACAGGATTGCAAGTTCAAACAAACTTCCATATATATTACTATAATATATAATTGCATCTGGAAAGGACTTTCACACAGTGCACACTGTTGATTCAGATTATACATTTTGGCCTCTTCACAAGCAGCCATGTCTGTGCCAACACAATAATGATTTTATGTAGTACCCTTTATTTTCACTTTTATATTAAAAATTATATTTTATTTTGTAGTAAAAAAAAAAAAAAACCTCTTTGTTTGCCTTTTGTTTTATTTGTATCCATATAAACTTCTTTGAGGAGGAGACATACATTATAATTTATTCATATCTAAAACTGTTGAAGTTTGTCATGGGTGTGTTCAGCTAAGGCTATTCATAGATAAAAACTTTACTGCCAGATTATGTTTTTCGTAAATTACATGTAATAATTTGTTTCCAACGACCTATGAACAATAAATGAAAGATAGGCTGAAATAGCTACCTTGTGTAGTACACTGTACACATGCATATGTCTAGCAATAAATAATCCTGTAGTTTAATTCTTCATAAACATCACCTTTCCTTTTTGTAGTTTTCACTTTTTAAGGATCTTTAACATAGGAAGAAATCGAACAAAGTGAAGATAATTTCAATCACTTAGTTGACACCGAAAGTTTCACTGTTGCCAAAAAATGATAATACTTATATTAATTACCTTATGTTCAAGCTATTATAGTAATTAACCTTTGTACAAAAAAAGCACAACTTACTTATTCTTGAATATGAGTACAATTTTTTTTTTCTGCACTATCTACTTTCTTTACCAAAATTGCCAAGTATTTAATTGTGAATCGGTGGTTTTCTGGAGGCTGGAGTGTAATCCGCTGCGAACACATCACCACCAACGTTAACATCCTCGTCTTTGGGCTTAAACACCTCAGCATGCGATTCCTTACTATGCTGAACTGTGCTGGCATCCCCACTAGTTATATTGGTTTTTTCTTTCAACGTTCGAGCTGCATACACAAAAAAATGAAAACAAAACATTAATAAAAAAAAAAACTTGAAAGAAATTAACAGGATATATACTGAAACATGGGAATATTAATGTTCTGACAGTCTGTGACAAAAGAAGTACCTATTATTTGGTTGGAGAAGAGGCAGAGGATGACGAAAGCCAGTAATAGAATGCGGTTGTTGTGTGAAACAGCCATGTTAAGGAAAAGTATTAGACTTGTGGTGTGGTCTATTATTTCTTAATTGACTCTTTATCTGAATGTGCTCTACCTATGCTTGTTCCACTCTTATTTATAGACGCAAGAATGACACATGCCACTGAGATGATTAGGTACGTATCCATAGACAACAATGGTAATTTGTACATGAGGCTAATGGTCTACGAGGCTGTCACATCGACACTGTCTGGCTTGAAATAGATGGCTATATGTGCTTTGTTGGGGAAAGCATTCAAACGAGAAAAACAGAAATCAACCATCTACATGTGAAGCTCGAACTGTGTATACTGTATACGTGTATTTCATGCCCTTCTTCTCATTCCTATACATCTATATATTAATATTGTTCCCCAACTGTTCCATGCATATTGGTTAGTGATAGTTTTTGTCCCTAAATCTGGAACAAAAGTTAGGGGTTTTATCTTTTCAACCGGTGTTCTGTCACATGCGAGAAACTCCCATATAGGACTCTTGTCTCTGTCTACTGATTCAATTAAGTATAAGCAAACTAATTATTAATGTGCATGCAGAGTTTATAAGTAGTAGCTATATGCTGATGTTGTAGTGTAATGGTATCAGTATGAGTCTAGAGCAATAATAGATGCTGAAATTTACATGTGAACTAGTTCTTGGAAATTTGAAGTTACGTTGAAGAAGTGATAACCAGTTGAAAATATGAGATACATCTAGGCCAGAAGAAAATGACATTGATGATTCAAGTTGGTACAGTTTAGGAGAAAAATATGTGAAAAAATTGGAATTGGGCCATTGGATCTGTGTGGCAGAATGTGCAGACAAGATAACATCTTGAAGCCTGCAACATTGAGGCGGGGCCCTATGTCAGGCCTGCAACCTGTTTACCCTGCCAATCTCAGGCATTGTACCTCACCTTGTCAATCTCTTAATTCACAATGTGAAAAGATTTAGTGAGGCATTAGAGGTAAACAATTTCTCCCTCTTTTATTGATTAATAATTGAATGATTTGGTGAAATATGTGTCCTTTGTCAATCAATCTCAATCTCTATAGGAAGGGGCCCTTGCGGAAATTGTAATTAGTTAATTAATTAATTAATTGTAAGTAATGATTCAAATGATTAATATGACACTCACACATAGTTGGAAGCGGGGTATGTATTTTCCTGCTAATAATTCCTGGCCATGATAAAGTAATGAGAAGTAGTTAATTAACTAATAAAGTTTGCAAGTTCATGCATTATTCGGGGGCTGGTGTGAATGATTGAGTTTCTAGGGTGATGAAGGTTTGATTTAGTTATTAATTGCTTAGTGAGTCACAGATAATGGAGGTTTTGTTTGTTGTGGGTGTTTTCTTGCGCTGGATTTGATTAATTAATGATGGAAGATACAAAGCATTAATGAATGGAGGGAGAAAAGGCGACATTGGTGAGACTAAGATCAGTGTCAGATAAGACATTGGACAATGTTTTTCTTCTTTGGAAGAGTAAGACAATGGACAGTGTTCGTATATATCACATGGGACGACTCCAGCGATTATCTACTTGGTAGGCCTCCCTTGTCGCTTGCAAATTGCACATGGACCCAACATCATTTACAGCCTCTGTCATCATCCACACAATACACAATACACAACAACAACAACAACAATAACCCACACCAAGTAGCCACGCTATTGCGATGTGCAAGTTTCACCATACACTTTTCCTTCCTTTGCCTCAACTATTACTGAAAAATACCAACCCACAACTTCACTTTTCGTTATTCAATTTCAAACTAGTGCCATTATTACTATACATTTAGCTGCCGTCAACTCAATATCATCACGTCGCTGCCTTCTACTTTCTTCTCCCTTCTATCAATTTTGGGATAGTGCCTTCAACACATCATCTTATACACAACACTTTCTCAATACTATGAACTATCTTCATATCAAATCTAAATCTAAAGTATCTACTTAGAACGAGTGTCATAAAAAAAGTTGCTTTGTTTTAAAATTGAAAGTTATATTCCTCTTATTTATGATTTATGACTGAGATTGTGATTAGGGCAATTCTATATATCCTCTTCTATTCTACAAGTTATAAAACATTAATTGATACTTCGGAAGCTTATACATTATTGGCTTTCTATGGATCATGTAGTCTAACATACAGACATTTCTCTATGTTCTAAATATACCTTAATTATGAGGTATTCATGTATAAATATTGATGCTTTTTGTTTTTTGTTTTAATGTTCCTCGGTGATGAATCTGGTTGAAAAGCATTTTTTTTATGTATTTATTGGAGATTAGTTGATGCTGGTGCAATTTATTCGAAGACCAGTCCATCTTATTGCGGTTAGCTTTGATAATTTTTTCTATTTTGATGATACGACTTATCCACAATGTGGAAGATTTCAAAAACTTATATATCGTAAATAATTATGTTTGGTTTGTTGGAAATTTGTTTAAAAAATCTGTGCATAACAATATAAAAAACACTACAACATTTTGTAGTTTAGACCACACTAAATTAGACAACAGCTAAATAAATGTGGTCTATGTGGTTGGGCTCAGGTCTCATTGGTGTTGTATCCCCTAATGAATCCCCTCTGTAAGTGGTATCAGAGCCGATGGTTAAAATCGGCTCAGACGAGTGCAATATGGTCATAGTATCGAAAGTCTTCCTACCTAGGTTTCCAGGTAACGCGTGTCCCGTTAAGAAGAACGGCAGTACAGAAAAGCGCAGAAAAAGAGTACTCGTGGTTGAAAATGCTTCCGCTTGAGGGAGAGTGTACCAATGTGGTTGAAGGGACTCACCCTTGAGGGGAGATGGTTAGGAATCCAAGTGTGAGTCTAAGTCCCACATTGGCTAGAAATGAGAAAGTAGAACACTATATAAAAATAAAGACCCATAAACCTGTTGCCTTAAGGTTTTGGATTGAGAGTGGTGTTAATGCCTTATGTGGTTGGGCTCAGGTCTCATTGGTGTTGTATCTCCCCAATGAACCCCTATGTAAACCTAACAGTCTAAACAATATAATAAACAACATTTTTATAAATATTGTATAAATTTTATGAAAGCCCATGATTATATATTTGTTAAGCCCATGATTATATATTTGTTGCTTTAAACTATGTGGGCAAAACTAATAAAAATGTGGTCTAAAAATATAGATGAGGTCTAAAATCAACCTGAAAAACTGTTGTTTATTGTGAGGATTTTAAGCAACGATTTTAAATGTATTGTCGTACTAAAAACCGTTGTCTATTACCTATAGTTACACTCACTTATACCACGTCTAAAAAACTGTGGTCTAATCTTTAAACCACGATTTTTATAATTTAGATCACAATTTTATATTGTTGTCTAAAATGATTTTTATTGTAGTGAAATTTTCTTGATATTCAGCCTCGTAAATCTAATTTTCAATATTCAAGTTTTATGGCAGTTTTCTATGGGTAATTGAATCAAAATAAATACAAATGATTCTGTAAGGGATTGTCTTGAATTTGCAACCTGTGAAGGTACTTTCAAATGTAGTATAGGAGAATTTCAAAGTTGATGGGTGTGATTTTGGTGATAGAGTATGCTTGAAGTGTTAATTTCATAAAGTTTTAGATCGAATGTGATTCTACTTTCGCATGTTTACTTTCCCTTCTACTTTGGTTGTGCCTTGGATGCAAGGAAATGCTTACATTTCTATAGAAATATGCAATTTTGATTTTCTCATATTTTTTAGTAAGGTAATCATAGTAGATAAATTGGTTGCTTTGGATTTAATACATAGAGAAGATTATACTTGGTATCCTATTTTGTATTGATTATAAGTTTATATTATTTTTCCATCGAGTAAACTCATTTTTTTGAGTATGATGATTTATGAAGGTTATAAACAGTCTTTATCCATTAGGTGTACAAATCCAAAATTTTTATTATAAAGTAATATGAATAAACATGATCATTTATAATCCTTAAAAAAAGAATAAGATGATTGTTAATACTTTTAAAATAGGAAAGTTTAACAAGAAAACAAATTTGAATTTTTATTTTTGAAGGGCTCATGAAATAAATGCTTAAAAAAAAAAAAAAAAAAAAAAATTTAGGGTGACATAACTTTCTTCATCTTCATGAATAAAAATTGAATTAAACCAAGTTTCAAAAGTTTCTCCTTGTGTTAGACTTATTTTTCAAAGAGATAAAGATAATCAACTTCGAATGTTCTTCCTTCCTAAAGTGAATTATGAAATTTTATATCTAAAGAAATTAAAAAATAGTCATATAACTCAGATCTTATATTAATTACGTATATATAACATATTACATAATTAATTTGGAACATGATTATTGTGAAAAATCAGAATTACGCATAGAAGCTTTCTAGGAATATAAAAAATCAGAATTTTTATAAGGTAATATGCCTCGATTCTGTTTTAACCGAGGGAGATGAATCTCTATGCCTCGGTTTCAAATTAACCGAGGAAGTAGCTCTTCGTTGGGTTAAAAACCCTAAATCATTTTATTGTTGCATAACGTCTTCTTCATTTCGTTAGCAGCATCTCCATTGCAGCGTGCCAACCACTCCTTTTCGCCTTCCACCATCGTTGCACTGTCGAAGAGGCTATTCTAGCGTTGCCTCCATTGCCTTCGTTCAATCCCGCTCCTTTGTTATGGTTTATTTTTACGTTTTGGGTCATTTTTGGTTTTGTTTTTTGCATTTTTGTATGTTCTCGGGTTTTCAATCTTGAATTGTAGATTATGATGATATATGTTAGAAATTGGGTTTGTATTTTGATGGAGGTTGAGTTTGTAAATTGTTTTTGGCTTGTAGAGATGAGATTGTTGATGATGGAAAATAGTTTGGTTTTAAAAATAGGATTTATGATGATGAACTTTGCTTGCTTTTCCAAATTACATAAATTACTTTGGACTCTAGGAGTTAGTATGCATTGATTTCATCAGAGTTTATTTTAAACTTTTGTTAGTGTTCACTTACTATTGCCCCACATTGTCAGACTGTGGGTACGGTTGATTCTACTCCATTGTTGCTCACGTTTCATGCTCCTAGGTTCTTAATTTACTATGAGCCTATAATTGTTTAGTATATTGTTTTTTTTATATTAGATAAATTCATTTAATTATATGCTAAAATAAATCTATGTTGTTGTATGTTTATTTATTTATATTTCTAAGTAAATTGATTTATTTTGTTTGATCTGAGATCGTCATTGCATGGAGTTAACCTTAGTTTCTCGTTTGAGATTGTATGCGAAAATTATTTACTTGTCTCCAAGTTTTATTTTGTAAAGAATATGTATTTTTTTAAAGGAGACAATACTAATAATTTAAATGTATTCAATCTTGAATTGTCCGGTTGGACACTTTAAGAAGATTAATCACTTTTTAGTAGTTCATTAGAGTATATATATATATATATATATATATATATATATATATATATATATATATATATATATATATATATTAATATACATATCTTAATATTCATGAATATTTGTCATCTATGTTTTGGTATTGATCTTTAGGTGCATATTTGATTGTGTTTGATAATGACACACTTTTATATATGGTGAAACTTCTGAAACATAGGCAGTATGTATCTTTTTGAAAATTCTTCATATACAAGGAATATGTGTAAGTTTAAAAAAGCACTTTGTATTACCTATTGTTGATTATATAATGATGAAATTAGCAATATAACACTTATTAATTCAGGTCGTTACAGTCAGACTTTCTAAACTTCAAATGTTGAAAATATGGAGTAAAAAAATAACTTTGAGTAATTTTGGTTCATTAAAGGAAAAAAGTATAAGTAATTTCATTTTTTTTCTCTAGCTTAACAAATTTATCGTTTCTCTTGCTCTCCTTAATTTCAAATATGATCCTAAAGCTCCGTGGATCATCAATTGTTGTAATTCATGACCACACAAGTCTTAATGTCTTAGCGACAAGTCTAAACTTTAATAATAAAATCCCTACTATCTTAACAATTTTTATTATAAGTTCGCATTAATGATCAAAATTCTAACGTTACGATAAAGATTTTAAGTTGGGGTATGTTGTAAGTGTCTCCATAGCATAAAAAAGCATATTAATTTAGACACTTATCAAAGGCTTAAATTGTTTTTATCAAGGAAACAAACCCTTCTTTACTTACATTAATTAATATCCTCCTTTGATGAAGGAAAAATGTGAAAACTAAGGAAATCACACTATTTTGTAAGAGAAAAGAGAGAGAAATCATGCACTAAGCTAAGCCACTATTAAGGAGCTCACCCACGATAATTGAGAATTCAGAACAATCACAAGGATTCTTTGGCTGAGCCTAACAAGTGTCGTTGAACTACACATGAGCTTGAAATCAATAATGAGGTGCATTACATGGAACTAACAGTGAAGTGAAACCTCAAACATCAAAATAACAGAAGGGGTTCATGCGGCTAAGCACAAAAGTAGCAAAAATTAGAAAAGAAGTCCATGTGGCTAAACCTAGAAACTTGGTTAAGCAACACCCACATCAAAATATAAAACAAGACCCTTTTCTCTGGCTAGATCATCATATCTGTAGAGAATATGCCTCCTCTTTTGTAAATTCTTTAGAAATATTGTTTAGGGATAGAGAAAGTGGAGATTAAGTGGACTCATGTGTATTAATGGGGTTAATCTCCATCATGTGTGGCTAAAACTCAAAGTGCAAGGTTGGATGTATTTGAAATTAACCTTTTTTTTGCATATGATTAATCTTCTCATGTATCTATTTCTATTATGGTTCATTAGACTGTGAATTGTGTTAATTATCTTTAATTATTCTAACTAGTTCAAATTGAGTTGGGAAGCTGGTTTGAATGTTGGGCAGAAAAATCTTGAGCAATAAAGTAGAAATTTATTCTACCAAGAGAAGAGAAATCACCTTGGGTCTAAATTTTTCTAGGTTCTAAATTGCAGGAATGCATCTAGATCTACCTATATAGAGTACTTCGAGAGCAATAATCCATGATAGATCTTAGATGAAAGAAGGAAAATCAAAACAAAATTTGGGAAAGGGAAAAAACATTTAACCTTGTCACTTGATTTTATCATACTTCTTACTAGTATTTCTTATTTGAAGCTTAACAACAATCAACAGAAGCATCATTGTAGTATAAATAGTAGTAAACTTTGACAAATCTCTATGGATACGATACTTGAATTTTACTACAAAACACCAGTGCGCTTGTTGAAATTGACTTTTAAAGAAAAGACATCAGGTCATGAATTCCAACAAAATGATCCACGAAGGTTTATAATCATATTTGAAATTAAGGAGAGCAAGAAAAATGAATTTTTTTTTAAGCTAGAGATTAGAATGAAGTAACTTCCTTTAATGAACCAAAATTACTCAAAGTTAATCTTTTACTCCATATTTTCAACATTTCAAGTTTAGAATAACGACCTTAATTAGTAAGTGTTATATTGCTATTTTCATCATTATATAATTAGTGAAAGGTAATACAAAGTGCTTTTTTAAACTTATACACATATTCCTTGTATATGAAATTTTTTTAAAAAGAAACGCACCGTCTATGTTTCAGAACATATATAAAAGTGTGTAATTACATACACACTCTATTATATTTTTTTAGAGATCATAAAATAAAACTCGATTGCTCCTCATTATCTTTTACTCACGTGTAATACACAGTCGCAAGTGTAAAGACCACAAAACATAACAAAAATAAAGCTTAAGTTAGTGACAATTGAACAAAATTACATAAACCATCAACTCACTCAAACAAGATTCATCTTATCACGCTCTCTGCATCCCTATCATAAAATTTGATTCAAACAAAAATTAACCTTACAAACAAGATTCATCATCAATTTTACTTGATCGTTAGCAACAAGAATCAAATGTCTATCATAGCATAGCCAATATTTTTAAGGTTAATTAATAAATTCTTCATCATAATTAAAGTCGTACACTCACATATTCTTAGTAGTTAAATGCATGAAATGGCTGCATCTACACCTACTTAATTAAAGAGTGACATATATCGTACGTTTTGTGATGGCTTAAAGATTTAATATATATATATATATATATATATATATATATATATATATATATATATATATATATATATATTCACTCTATTATTTCCGCATAGTATTTTTTTTCTTATATATATTTATTGACTTACGTTTACTTTATCTTAATTTAATCAAGGGAATTTAATATTATATATTCTTTTTCCTTCTTATCAACAAACATGCCACAGGAACAGTTGTCTGGAATGATTCAATAATAATAAGTGATGGAATAATGAAATAAACTGATATGTTTGGAATCATGCTCCATAATTTACTATTTGTTTCTCAGTTTTCGCCAATTAATATTTTTTACCGTTCGTTTTTTTCCCCATGTATTAATTCATCTCCATAAAATCGTCAACTTATTAATTTGTATTCTTATTAATAATAATTAAGCATACAAATTAAAAAGTTTGGGGTGGTTTCTTTCTTCTGAGCGTTCTCGCTTCGTTGGCTCCAGTTTATAACATGATTACATTCTAAATGAAGTAAATGATTGATACTCATGAAATCATGAGAATCTTATAACTATGCAAATTTGGTATTGAAATATACTATTACATTTGTTGACATATCTTTGTCTTCATATGTACTATATACTTTTGGTTATAAATATAATGCACATAATTTAATAATAATGGCTGTGATGACTGATCCACTCATTTGTGTCTGCATATACTGTTTCATTTACCTTCATGCATTTCTACAGCTTCTACATTAAGTTCTAATTAATATGGGTTTGACTTCAATCATTCCCAGATTTTAGTTACCCACCAACATTTCGATTGATGTTTCAAGTTGATTAAATCTCCATCGTTGCTACTCTTTCAAATTGTTTACAACATGATCATATATCTTTATTTTTTCATCTGCTCCAATCCAGTTAATTACCTGAGATGTATTCCAATGCGATTCTTGGGGAAGAAAATAATAAAGGTTTGAGAATCGAAAAGACAAGAATGATTATATTATGCATCTGTGTTCTTTATGATTGGCACCTCTGCAAATTCTATCAACTCTATGCCCCCCTTAGCTGAAGACCTATTTACATAGTTCTAACTTCTAAGTTCATGAAGTTACTAGTTCTTGATCAAAACAACTAGGTAGAACTTGCTAGTTTCATCAAAGTTCAGAATCCCAGAAAAAGCATTAATTGTATGCTCTTCCTAACAAAACTGAAAATAAAAGAAGCTAAGAACTAATTATGAATTGGAGGGTTCTTTTTTGCAGGAGTGTAGTCCATTGTTGTCAAGTCACCAGTGTCTTGTTCCTGTTCCCCTCCTTGGTTTACCTTAACTTGATTTTCATGGCTCTTTTCTGCAGAAACTGGAGCTAATTCATCCTTAGTCTCTCTTAAACTTCTGGCTGTAACCAAAAATCAAAGAACAACCAAATTATACACTCAGATTATACACATAGTAATTGTATTGGTTACTGGTTAGAAGAGTAAAACATGTTTTTACTCCAATTGATACTAATTAATGCAGTTCTAATTTTCCTTTTTTTCTTAAACATAGTTCTGGCTACCCAGTTAATGATAGTCGAAATGTTACCATTAAATGGGACAACATCATTAAAATTAACAAGTTTTAAAAAAAATTCAAAACAACACGAAGTTAAATTTAGAACCAGAAAAATGTAATTTGTAAAGACGCATATGAAAGTAAAGGTACCTGTAGCATTAATGGAAAGAAAACAAAGGAAGAGAAGAGCAAGGAGAAAGAAGCGTTTGGTGGGTAACATAGCCATGGTAGTTGAATATATGTATGGTATTGGAGAGAAACCTTGAACTTGGTTGAAAATGTTCTGGTTGGCCTCTTTTTATAGGCAAAAATAGAAGTTGTTTCCAATAGGATGTGAAGACATGTGATGCACTGCACTCTTGAGGACAAGAAAAACAATGGCTACAATTTTGGTTCAAATCATTGTCTCCTGCTCTGTCCTGCCTGAAAATGACACCCTTTTGCTTGGAAAAGAGGATCCAAGCTAAGACCATGAATGGCTTCGTTAACTTCTTATTATTTAGTTGGCACCATGAATCTATGAACACTTCGCACTTTGCCATTCGTTAATCAACAAAGATCTGCAACCTAAAAGAATGTAAATAATTCTAAAGTTAAGGACCAGTTTGATAAATATACGATTTTTTTTTCTTATAAGAAGAGAGACTCCATTCGTATATACAAGTACAAGGGACTTATTAAATATGTACTTATAACAACGAAAAGATAATCAACTTGGGTTAGGTTTAGAGAAAAAGGGTTTAGTTCTTGTAATGGGCAGTGGTTTGAGTCAAGTTATGACTTGTCTCTAAATTTTGCTTATAACAGGTATTTACTTATTTTTATTTTAATCCATTCACTATTAAAAATTTTCATATTATATATAAAAATTTTATTGTAGATTTGTTAAAAAAATTTGTAAGAAAATATTTTTTTTACTATTTATTTTTTTAATTTTAATTAGCAGGTAATTCTTTTGTGAATAATTATTTTCTAAAACATTATAAAATTCGTAAGTATTTGCTACAAAATTTGTTGCGAAAAGTATTTTATACAAAATATTTTAACAAAATTTAATAACAAGTTCCTGCAATTTTTTTCTCATAACAAAATTTATAAACATTTAAAAAAAAATTAAAAACAAAATTGACAGAAAATATGACTTTTTTAATAATATACTAAAATCACTGATTTTTTATTTTGATTTACGATATTATTAAATCTTTTACAGGCGTGATCTAATTGAATTCATAATGAATTTTCACTTTCTATTAATATGGTTGGAATTTCGAAAGTACTCACACTTAGACGGGAATGATTTTTCGAAACAGAATTATACATGTATGATATTATATAAATGGAAAATGATATTTTAACTCACTCTTTTTGACCTACTTTTAACTCATTGTTTCAATTACTATTGGGTTATCTTTTTTAATTCTTTTTAGTGATGTGATGTGATGATCTAATGGTAATTAAAATAATGAATTAAAAGTGAGTCAAAAAAAGTGAGTTAAAATATCATTGTCCTGTATAAATTAAATGATAGTTTCTTACAATTCTTAAAAGTGAATAGTTTTGACATAAATTAAATTATAAAAAAATAGTTTAAAAATACTGACAAAAGAGTTAATAGGTTGGAATCTTTAGTAGAAAAATAAAAATATTAATATTTACTGCAAAAAATAAAATATAACTAGTTGGGTGTGAGATAAGACGCATTGAGATAGAAGTATTCTGTTTTTCTTTAAGTTTTTTTTTCCTAAAGTTTCATTGGAGTTATTTTTCAGATTGCAACTTTTTTTTACTATTAAAATTTCATCATTTTAAATATAATTCAACCTTAAAAATTAATTAGGATGATATTTGCACTTGCTCATATATATATATATATATATATATATATATATATATATATATATATATATATTATAATTCAATTTTATTTTAAGTTAATGTATAATTTCTAATACACTCTTTTATATCGATAAATTAAATATTTTAAGTGTAACACTAAATATTTATTGATAATAATCTAATACAAAATGTATACTAAATTTTGTTAAGAAAAACTTTGGTGTGAAAGTACGAAGTCATATTTTAAGCCTATAACTCGGTATATAAAAAATCAACAGGTTATAAAATGAGATATTTATTTATATATTATACTTTAATTTGATTTTAAGTTGATGTAAGATATAATGAGTGATATATGATAGTGGAGATGTTTATTTATTAGGATAGATGAGAGCGGAGCATTAGATTAGATTGGATCTTTCACATCTGGAGACTATTTACATCATATACATAACTAAAATTTTAATTCTTGCCATAAGTTTTGTCTATATGTAATATGTACATGTTCCAAACGACAATGTCTGAGATAAAGAAAAACATCAAAGCTATCACCTTTTTCTTTCATATGTTTCAAGAACATAAAATTGGTGAATTTTAATTTTCCCTACATATATATATGTCAGCGTGACGCAATTTGTGAAATTTCTTCATCTGGTATATGTCTATAAATAAATAAATAAAGAGACGTTATAGCTATGTTATTTTAGTACTACTGTGTAAAATTAGGTAGGAAGTATCTGAAAAAAGATTTGGATTAATTATTTGAGCATCATCTACTTTTGAATTCTAATCTTAAAAATTGTTAGTTTTGATATTTTGAGTATGAGAAATTTTGGCAGATATTTTATGTGGCCACCATTTCCAGGTGAAGAATCTTGGTTGAGTGCAAAAGGTGCAGCGTAAGAAATTCAGAATCTGCATTCATCATCGTACTAAGCACACGGCGGTTGGAGTACCACATGCATGGAGTGGTTGATATAGATCCATGCATATATAGAGAGAGAGAGAGAGAGAGAGAGAGAGAGAAATTATAAGGATAGAAAAAGAGGAAGAGCTTCATTCAGTGAAGGCACTCTCTTATCATTTCCATTAATCATGCATAGTTCTTGACTAAACAAGAAAGGAAACAACATAACGAACCACAAAAGATAACCGACATTGATGGGGGCTATTCCTTCCTTTTCACACAAAAATCACGTGCCAGGACTCATTGTGGGGCTGCATTGTCCCTTAATTGCTTCTCAATTAAACATCAATTTATATTATTCATGACAACTATCAGAGACAAAACACTGATGGAAAACAAGGATTACCATTTAATAAATTAATAAACCAAGAGATATACCCTTTACCTAAGCAATTACCCATAAACTAATGTTCACAATATCCTGTTAATTAATATTCTAAACAATTCAATTACTTTTTACTGTAATTAAATTCTTTATTAACAACTGTAATTAAATTATTATTATGATACTGATGTGGAATAGGTTGATAAAGGGAACAGATTTGACAAACAATAACAGTAGATCTTCTTACTATTTAGGTTGCTAGCTATAGTTTTGATCGTAATAGAAACAATACCTAACCCAATAAGATATTATTTTAAGAACATATTTGAAACGTATGACAAAAAGAGGATATGTTTGATAATGCTTTCCCATGCATGATCACTTGGTGGAACTTCTCGCAAAAGATCACTTGATAATGTTTTTACTCCAAATTTTTTAAAGAGTTGTTTTTAGTTTTAAAATGCTTTTTATATTTTGCCTTCTGTATTTCTCTTCTATTAACATGTTGTTCTCTTTGAATTTGATGGAGTGATATATAAGTCACTAACGCTACAAAATTGTTTAGGACTAAAAAGCGAAAATTAAGAGAAAGAGTACGTAATAGATAAATCCAATTGTATTGACATGTCACATGATTGTTGTAGATATTAGTATAATTCTACCAAAATGGTAACAATATACAATACCATATATAGTACCCAATTCTCTTTTTTATTTCAAAAACAAAAATGAATTTCAAGTATTTTTTTTCCTTCTTTCTTCTACTCCTCTCTCGTATAATCAGATATATTATTAAAAACCAGTTTATATGTTTGAATCATTTAGCTACCAATTCACAAGTTGGGAAGGAGTGTTTCCTATTCTAATGTGATCTAAAAAATATGACTCATTTCAAATAGGGATGCTTGATAAATAGATATAGGTTAGTGAACTAACGAATTGGCTCGTAAAAAGATAGAAAGAGAAAAAGTTTAAAATTTGTATTTTATGAAATTAAGTTGACAAATTTAGTTGAAATATCTAAAACACATTAAAAATCTCACTTAAAGTTAGGTTGAATTGGTAATGGAGAAATTAATATTATAAAATAAACTAGCAACAAAAACGAATATTACTCCGGTGTCTAAACGATTAATATTATTTTTATATCATTTTTTCAAAATTATTTTAAATAGGTTTGTTCATATCCAATTTATTTTGTCCTCTATAAAGAAAAATAATCACCTTCCCAAATATTTGTGTGATTTCATATAAGAATGCTTAAGGATAGAAAACAAAAGAATTTTTTTTTTTTAAATAAGTAGTAAAACAAAAAAGTTTTATCAATCTAAACTAATTAAGATCTTAGTTTACTATTTAAACCCTTAAGATTCATCAAGTAACGATAAGTTTGAATAAATTTATGAAATTATTGATTCAAATCCCAATAATGATTTGCATCAAGAAAAAAATTTAAAATTAAAAAATGTGATTTTAATTCTTATTCTTTTATATAAAGTTGATTTTAGGAAATATATGTAAAATTGATTTTATTAACTTGGAAATAAATTGTCATTCAGCATTAAACTTAAATATTAAAAATATTAATGAATGTTTTTAAAAGTTAAAAGAGTAATTTACTAGACGTCGAGTAAACAAATTTTCAAACAAAGATTGAAAAAAAAAACACATTTTGTATTTGCCAGCGTGTTGGCTTTGGAATATATAGTTTACAGTAAGTGGTTTAGAAAATATAATATAAAGTAAATGGAGAATGAAATATTGTTTAATAAATAGGTTTAAAATAATCTGTTATTCATATTTTATAACTATTATTTTTCTAAATTTTGTAATTCAGCGCCTATTTTTCTCATTATTAAATTACACTTTGTGATATAATGAAAAATAGATCAATAAATCAATCATAATCTTGAGTTCGATAAGTTCCTAATTTCCCTACAATTAGTGGTATTTTTATTCTTTTTTTAAGTATTTGAAGTTTTATACTTCATCTTTATGAATTAACTACAAAATAAAAAAATTTCTGGATATTTGAAAAAGTGGAGGTGAATATTTAATATAGGTTGAAGTATAGAACTTTCTCTATTTAGAAGTCTATTTAAAGAGAAATTAATAATTTATATTTGTACAATTAATTTGTTTAAGATGCATCGAAAGTGTTACGAATTTTATTTCTATGGATTTAAAATACATGGAATTTAATATGATTAAGCTAATTTTAACTATTGATTGAATTAATCTTATTTAGCTCGAGTTATTCTATAGTTAAACTTGAGTAGAAAAATATTTGATTGCAATTACCAAATCATGTGAGATCATTTTTCATTTTATATTTTATTTGAGCATTAAGCTAACTGCTTAAATAATATTCTATTAATTGATGTGACATAACATTCAAACAATAATATTTATCACATAAGTTATGGTTTGAAGTTTAAATACTAGAGATATTAAAATAACTCTCTTATAAAACTCTTATCAAAGTATTATTGAACACTCGATCAATGAAAAGTCGAGGTCTTGAAGTGAATTTTTGAAAGTTTGTGACTTGATGAAATAAGCCATGCTGCCATACCTATGATATGATACTTAAAGTGACGTGGGTTAATGTTGATTCTTCCTCCACTTGAAGTTAAACACTTAAATGTTTGTTTGGTTGCTCAAGCAAGAAAGAGATCAAACTAATTTTCTCTCCTTTAAATATATTATCACTCAAGCGACACAACTTCGTAAATGACATGAAGTATTGCTAGTGATGGGTTCAAACTTTGAGCAATGAACCTTCTCCTATCTAATTTACATGTTTTTAAGTGCAAAAAGTGTTCTATGTATTTGATCGTGTGTGCCAGTGTGTGAAATTATTGAATTAAGATATATGAGGAGCACATATACATGTATTATGATGTTTTTGGATTGAGAAAAGATTGATACTTAGATGATATTGTGGCTAAAATATGGTTGTAGTATTAAGTACAAATACTCATTAAGCAAATAATACAATAACATAACTCACAAATTAAATTATCAAATTGTGTGAAGTTAAAAGAATTTCTTGCATCAAACTTTATAAAGTAAGTACGGGAAATGCCTTGACATTGAAAGTTAAGGTTGACTTTATAAAGTAGGTTAAGCATGTTTTAGTCTCTGAACTTTTATGAAATATTAAAATTCGTCCTTATTTAAAATCTTGATACATGTTGATTCCTAAATTTAAAAAATGAATGAATATAGTCTTTTTAACCTAATTACATTAGATTTTTTTTTACGTGCCAAACAGATTTCCCAGTACATATTGAAGTGGGAATGTGTTAAACATTGTAAACAACTCAAATACTACCATAAAAGACATTTGACACGTCAAAAACATTTAACGTAATTAGGCTAAAAGGACTGTATGCATCCACTTTTAAAGTTTAAGGACCAAAATGTATTAAAGTTTTGGACATGGACGAATTCTAATTTCGCGTCAAAGTTCACAAACTAAAAACATACTTAACCTAATTACCAATATTACTTCTAATTTGCCATATATTAATAACTAGTAAGGCATATTTTTTTAATCAACAAAGTCAAACTCTTCCTATATACAAAAAACTATCAAACATGCATAACTATAACCTAAAGAGTTGAGCTCTTCCATTTAAGATAACAACATATTTTACTGTATGAAGCAACAAGTTGGCAGACATCAAACGCCATTTAAACATAGTTTCTATTTGAAACATTCATACAACTTATATATGGTACAAACAAGCTTTTTATTTTGTATCTAATGTGTGTACATGTCCCTTCCTTCCATCCTATACTGGAGTTGCTTGTATTTTTTTTCTTATGCCAAACAATTACTTACTATGTCCTTGCACGAAAAAAGATTGCAAACATGTGTATTCTTGTAACCCTCTATGTCTATTTTCTCTTTATATTGTGCCCCTCTTCTTGTCCATTATTCTTCGATCTCTCTCTTTAAACTCTTGAAAGTTAATTGTTATATATACTTGTAAACCTCCAACAACATTACATTATTATGCAAAATCAACGATAACTCATTTAAAGGGATTCATAACTTACCCTGCTTCATTATCCCAATACAATGCTTTGTAAAAGTCTCTTTTCCAAATAGAATACATTAAATTTAAACTGCTAATAAAAAAAAACATTAAATTTAAACCACCTTATCTCCTCAATTATGTTTATCTCTAAATTCATGCCAGACTTATCCCTTTGAAGATTCTAAACATGTTATAGGATTTAAGCATTGATTCAAGTACGAGAAATTTTCTTTTGGTTCTTTACCTGTAATCTATGCCCATGCATGTAACCGAATATCTCTTAAGTATCCACTCTATCACTCTTAAAAATTATATTGTTCATTTTTTCCATATTATCCTAACTATAACAACCTTTATACATGTCCAAACTTGGTTCCCCTCATTGTTTAGCATCAAAAGGCTAAATTGAACAATGCGATGTGTTCACCACAAAAAAAAAATCATATTATCAACGAGAGAAATTCGTTCGTAAAATAGAATTTACCAACGAATTTTACTGACAACAAAAATCTATTGATAAAATAGAATATACCGATGGATTTTACTAAAAAATTTTAAAATTTTAATTATCGACAAATATTTCTGTTGGTAAAAGGTGTTGGTAAAAACCAATGCAAAAATTTGTTGGTAATGAATAATTTTCATTTCTAACGGAAATAACCATCGATATTCGTCGATAGAATGGTTCTAGCTTTAACTTTGACCATGTGGTGGTAAATTCCGACAGTAGATTAATCGGTATTATTTTTTTTTTGTAAATGTTCATTGGTAAATCTGTTGATAATTTTGAATTTTTGAAAATCTATCGGTAAATTCATCAGTAATTGAATTTTTCAAAATTCATAAATTCGTCGGTAATTGTACTTTTTAAAATTTGTCGATAAATTTATTAGTAAAATATGTGTTAATCTTTCCACCAAATATGATGAAATATGTGTTATAAATTAAATGGATAAAGGTTATATGCATAAGAGAAGAAGAATAGGAGAAGAAGGAAGTAGTAGCAGTAACCGTGGTGGCAACGAAGGCAAAATCAATGACGACAACGAAGTAAGAGGAATAGGAGAAGGAGCCAAAGGTGGGAGATGCAGCCATGAGAGTGGCAATCATTACAATAGACAACGACAAAGGAGGAGGAAGAGAAAGAGAAAGAAGAAGAAAAAAAAGGAAAAAGAAGAATAGAAGGAAGAATTGGAGGAAGACCAAATCACTATATTTACCAGTAGATTCTACCAATGAAAGAAGATATGAAATAATTACCGAAAAATATTTATTGATGAATAATTACCAATGGATTTACCAACAAATTTTTAACCATCATAAATTACTGTTAGATTTTTAACCGTTAGAAATTACCGACAATTTTTTTACCGTTATCCGTAAATTGTAGTATATCCACTTTCACTGCCTTATGTCCTACCTTTACTTCTCTCGTTTTCCTATGTACTTATCTTATCCCTCCAACTAAATCCTCTATCACTACTAAGTATAAGAAAGGAGTTATGACCATCCAACAACAAAAACCATGGCTAAAAAGATAAAAGAAGATGAAGCCTCATGGAGTAAGACTCTATATTTGAAGAGTAAAATACAAAAAAAAATAATCCTTCCTTTTAGTCTTATACAAATGTATAGAATAATTTTTAGACTTTGTATTTTGGCCATTTAGCGAGAAAGTTTCTAGATAAATCAATTGTGTAGTATTATAATCAATTAATATAGAACTTGTTCAGTAGAGTAGATGTTTTGGCTTTGAAGATAGATTTCTTTAGTGACCATGTCATAATGATCAAAATGGGATTTCATTTGGGCTAGCTTGGACGTTAAGGAACCCTAGAATGTTTACTTCTTTGTTTAGGAGAGCTTTAGCTTGCATTTTGGACATGTTGCCAACATGAACCTACCAACTGGTCAGTCACATTTGAATCATGTCTAGTTTAGAGCCTTTTTCAGTTTTGGATTTTCAAATTTCTCCCTCTCTTTTGTTGAGTATTTAGTTAGCTCCTAAACATATAAATAGAGGGCTTATCCTTGTAAAGTAACTTGGAATTGATATAAAGAAACTATGCCAAAATTATAGTTCTCTCTTGTTTTCTAAGTTCACTAGGATAGTCTCTTTGCTAGACTTATTTCTTAGACATTTTCCTTAAGAGTTGGTCGAACCTCTCCTAAGAAACCACTCCAACCCACTCACCAAACACATATAAACGTCAATTCAATTTGCTTCCACTTCCAACATACTAATTCATCACTATTTCAGCATGGAGAACCTTCAGTTTGCCTAGAGCTAGTTTCCATCAAGCTAGGGGATCGCCTTGTCTTAAATCTTTGATTGTTTGAAATAATATTTTAGACTATCATTGACAAGGACAAAAATAGTTGATGATTCAAGACATTCATTAATCTAATAGGGTCATTTTGACAAAATCCCAACCTTGGCATATATTATAAAACATGTTATCTTACTGAATTGTATACTTTTTTCAAAGACAAATTTTACAATAACACAACTTCCATTTTTTTTTCTAGACTTCTTAGATTACTTTATTAGCTACTAAAACATTGTCCATCAAAACCTTACCCTTGATGAAAGCCAATTACTTTTGATAAATCACTTTATGCTTTTCATTATAATGGACAAAATCTTTGATATTATCTTATATATAGAACTAATTACTAGGACATAATTAATATAAATCTTTTGGAAGACATCAAATTGTAACAAATCACTCTATTGTTATAAGAGATGCAATGAAAATTCTTACAATCTTAAACTGTGAATGAGATGTAATTGTCTCATAAGTTTTATATCCATGTGTATTGATATAAATAACATGTGTGTGATTTAAATTATATAGGAAGAAAGATACAATTGATTGAAGTTATTTTACCTTTTGCATTTGATATTGCATTTATGATCATACTTGGTTTAAGAACATATAATATTGTACGTAAGGATAAGAGTTACACGACCATTATGAGTATTGTAGTTTACTCTAGTATTTTGAGACTGTATGTGCCTATCGAAACTTGATATTGATAATTTACAAAAAAAAATTATAATAATTGTATAAAGAAATATATATATATATATATATATATATATATATATATATATATTCTTATATCAAATATGGGTTAAACCACTGATAACAAAGAAATCTTACCATTTTATTGCAAGTCTCAGCCATTTGTTAATTCATTCTTATTAATAACTTTTTAAGATTGAAGCAAACAAGAAAAGAAGTAGAATTAAAAAATCAATAATAAATAATTGTTTTTTTTTTGTTTATTTCTTCTAAGTTCATATTTTATTATTATGTTTTAACATGTAAAGAAATTAATTGAAACATAAGAATAAAAGGTTTGATGAATGGTAGGTATTTAGACTAATAACCTAACTCCAACAAGATAGAAATAGCTATTTCTGAAAGAAGATAATTTTAAGAATCAATTAGATCGTAATTAATGTTTGAGTTCAATGGAAAGGGCGGATCATGTAAAGGACAGGGAGGGTCATGGCGCTCCCAATATTTTTGAATTTATTTTTTAAATTATATGTATATTTTTGAATTTTTTTAAATTATATTTATATTTTTGAAATTATTTTAAATTATATATATCTTTTACATTTTTTTAAAATTATATGTAGTATATTTTAAAAATTAATGGAAATTAAATTGTGTGACTTTTTATTTCTTTTATAAAACATAACCTTTAATCTCAACAAAGTTGGTTATCTAGTTTTTTGGTCTGGTTCCGATTTTTGAAAAAGTTAATGCAATTTAGTCATTTTCATTAAACATTAGACAACTAGACATTTTTGGACAAATAAAGAAACAAAAAAATAATAATTAAACTAAATATTTATTAAGATATTTTTTATTTTTTTCTCATTGTCTTTCTAGTTTTTCACTAATTGTATTCATCTTTCCTTCTCATATGTTTTCTTTTTGTTTTTGAAGAAAAAAAAATTAGACACAAACTCATTATTATTTTTGTCCCGATTTCTCATTTGTTTGCTTTCTTTCTTAAAGAAAAAAAGGTAACTCTCTATTGTCTTATCTGATAATAAAATATTAGTTTAAGAGTTATTAACATGATTTTTTATCCCACGAGCCTTTTGCAAATTCATTTTTTTATGAATATATAAGAAACAAATTGTATTCTAATATTATTTTGAAAACAAATATATATACAGATGGAAAATAAAATAATAGATTTATTTTTTTTAAATGATAAAAGGGAAGTTATTCGTGAATATGAGAATAGATACATTCTACTTCTTCATACTAGCGAACACACAAGCGTTGTCACGCCTTTGTGTTTGCATTTTTTAACTTTTATAAAGATTTGAGTTAAGATCAATAAAGAAATAATTAATTTTTAAAATAATTGTTAGTTGTTAATTAGAAAAAGAAAATATCTGTAACAATATATAAAGAGAATTCCCTCTTTTGTATTCACATTTCATAATACTAATTTTACCCTTTACAATATAATTATTTATTAAAATTTTTGAAATTAATGGTTATTTTTACCTATTTTCTGTAAAACTATTTATCTTTTTATCTTTTTTGTTATTCATTAACAATTAATTTTCTATTCATTTCACTTTATTTTTTATAAATATAAATTGATTTTACATATTAACTTAATAACATTACATTATTATCACCTACTAACATACTATTATTCATATCTAAGAAACGCATACACAGGAGCGATAACGCCTGTGTGTACGTTAGTATATTAGTATACATAAAAGAGGTTTTTAGAATAGTTGTTAAAGATAGAATATGTTTTTAAAATAACGGTTAAGAAGAATTTTTTAGAATAACGGTTAAAGTGAAAATATGAAATGTGGACACAAAATAGGGTATCCTCTTTATTATATATTACTAGCGTACACACAAGCGTTGTCACGCCTGTATGTACGCATTTTTTAAATATACCTGATATTAAGTTAATATATGAAAAATTATATTTATTAAGTTATTAAGTTAATATATAAAAAAAATTATATTTATTAAAAATAAAGTGAAGTTGAAATCAATTTCCAAACAACTAATATCCCACCAATACTTAGATAATCTATTTGTATAATACGTCTATATTATTTGTAAAATCTTCTTATCAATTTCTTCAAACTCTATGAAGTAAATATTAAATAAAAAACGAATAAATACATTAATATGTTCTATATAAAAAATGTTAACACTTTATTTAAAAAGAAGATGTGCCTATAAAAGAAGAGGATTTGTAAGAAAATATTGTGCTACGATTTAGACCTATATTATTCATTTATTGTATCTTAACTTAGTGCTGAATGAGAGACTAATATTGCATAAAATAATTTACAAGTGGCATGAAGTGCTTTGAACCTCGAACAAAATCCAACCAAAAGAAATCGAACATATAAAGAATTTGCTTTAATTAATCGCTTCAAAGATAAGAACTGAATACGCTAAAGTCAACCTTTCCTTTTGGCAACCAAGATTTTCTCATCATTTGCATCTTCACTAACAGTGATTATTACCACTTTAGAACTTATTTGTTTAGTTACGTTATTTCATTCTGTTAATTAATGGTGGTTAATATAAAGTAGAGGACATTGTAGAATATTATATATTCAACACTTGTACATTAATTCCAACATCAATAGTTGACATGTTAGGCAGAAATTCCAAACCAAGGAAGGAATTGTGACTAGGAAGAAAACCCAATAAAGGTAAGAGGGTAACTTAATTAAGCAACAAGAAGTTGGGTAGAGTGTGACCATGTCTCAAACCATTGTGCATAAGGGTTCCAGGGTAGGGACCAGTGGGTCACATCCTTGGTTGAATCGAAACGCGTGGACTCGAGCCACGTCGCGAGCATCACATGCATACAAAAGGAGGTCATGGTTTTGTTTGGAAAAGTGGTCCCAACTCACTTTTGGTTCATCACGTGATGCCATGCAACTTTGCATTTGCATGTTAGCATGTGGAAAAATTATGATTCAAGGTTGCTTGACTCATGAATGGTGAATGAGACTAATACCTTTAACTTGTCTTTGCTTAGTTGGACAAAGGAGAAGGGTTGGAGGGTACAGAGTCACGTGCTTTTGTTGCTCCTCTACCTTAACACTGTCCCTCCCCATAACTCAACTATTAACCTCGTCCTTTCCGACCCTTCTACTTTCCGACAACCATGTTTCCTTTCAACAACTTAGGGATGCACAATATCTTTACCAATCTCCAAACTTTATTCAACTCTCAAAAACCCATCTAAATTCTCCTTCTGTTGTTGCTTACCAAAAAAGATCTTCAATTGTTATAGGTTACCAACACAAACGGCATAGGAGAAGGATCATCATTCATATACATCACTGCTCCTCGTAAGTGTCCTCTTCTAAATGGGGTCTTGGTGTGGGTTGATATTGTGACAAAACTTTGTACCATAGCTATACTATGGTATGTCTTGTGTAGTGTTTCGCTTTTATTGTTCAATAATATTTTCTTTTTCTGCTTAGACGTACAACAAAAATATGGAGGGAGAAAAATGTTCAAATAGTAGGTCACCAAATCTTATCACTTGATCTTCTTTTTTCAATCCAAAGACTAAGATTGATTCATCAACTCAATCACGTTTCTTGATAGTCACTTCCTTCTTCCAAACCTATCGGAATGTACACAGTGTCAAAGTTAATGCAAAGCTTAAAAGAAATTAGAATCCAAACAATAGTGTATCTCAAGGAATTTTTTTGATAACAATATAAAATAAAAATTATCAATGAGTAGATGATTATAGAAATCTAGATTGAAGTATATGCAAGAGAGAAAATACATTCCACAAAATAATGGATTCCTCTTCAAAAATACAACATTTCAACATGAGATCAATCAAATACACCGAAATAGCCGAAACCATATAAATACGTTTTTTAAAAAAGTAATATAGAATATAAGGATTGATTTTTCATTTTCTTGACAGTGCAAATCTGTGACCTTCTACATGTAAGCAAAAATAATTGATAGATCATATGTGATTGAGTTGATAAAATAATCTCAACTTTTGAGTGGGTTAAATTATGGAACAGGACATGATGTCTAAAAAAAGGAAATGAAAGAGCTTTATAAGATATAAATAGAGGAAAAGGATACGATAAACTTTTATAGGAGTATTATTCAATGTTTGATGTTCGTCAAATAATATAATCTGTTAGAAAGGTAGTATATATATATGCCATCATATCACAAAAAAAATATAAAGTACATAGTTATCATGCATTTAATGTTTTCAGGAGATTAGACAATAATATTACAATGATAACCATGTATAAAAATCACAATTATTAAAGCAACTCTTTAATTATTTTTAATTATAAAATAATAATCCTGGTTCTAATTTGCCATTTTAATGTTGTTGGTATTAATCTCCATCCATTTTTCCTCAAATGTGTTCTTATCCACGCGACAATGCATGACATTGGGGGCCAAGGCCAGCAAAATTTAAAACCTTTTTTAATGTTAATTGTCTAATCATTGTTGAGGCCGTCATCATGATGGGCTTTTTTGAAATAAAAAAACATTATTACTAGGACCAAGTTTCAGTTCTTAATAAACAATATTTTATTACAATTTTATAGAAACAGTAGTAAGATACACTTTTATTGGACGAGTTGAAGAATCATATTTATGGACTAGATATGTTATTTAAGAAAAAAAAAAAATCTATTATTATGTGTAAATGATATAGGTTTTAAGAGTCATAATCATTAGTAATAAGTTTGAAAAATATTTTAAATGAACATTAAGTTATATAAAAATTAAATAACTACGAAGTTAAAAAACAACTAAATATCAAATAGATCAATATTTACAAGTAATATGAATAATTATTTACACACGGATTTGTATTTGGTTATATAGGAAAATCTCTCTCTACTTTTAATTTGAAAATATAATAGAATATAGAATGGAAATGTAATTATCTTTCTCATTCATAACTTAATTAATTATTAAATATTTTTTTGAATTGTGTAAAATATCTTCAAGGTTTTATCAAATAATTAATTCAAAGAAAATTACTTTTAGAATCTTTAGCTCAATTTAATTTAATTTTTTTTTATATTTTATATAACATAGTTAGTTCTTGTCAGCTTCGAGAGTGGCAAATTCAACTTAAACTAAACTTGAAGCTTGTAGTTTGATTTAATCATAATTCATAATGAGCTTAAGGCCACAAAATTTATATAAACTAGTTTCTTACAAAATTGATGTTTCCTTTTAGAATCCTAAATTGAATTTGATTTCTTTTTTAGCCAACCTATAGTATAACTTCAAATTTTTAGAACACCTTGACTTTTAGCCTGTTCACCTTGATCTAACCATTGGTTCATGTAGGTTTAGTTAGAAACAACTTTTGCCGGGCTTACACATTTAGAACGGTATATTTTATATAATGAAAAATAGATAAAGTTATATGCATATTTAATCTCTTGAGATGAATCTTAACTTTTTTTTTATTGTTTAGTTAACTCAAAATTAGCTCGCATAATAATGAATCTATTAAAAGTAATTCTGTAATACAGCAGTAATTTAAAATATTTTTCTGCAACAGAACCCGAATTAGTGCATTTTCAACTAATATTTGTTTTGTTGTAATTGATTAGTGGATTGATTTGATTAGCATATACATAAGAAAAAGTCATAATCTACAAGGTAATAAGTCATCAATATGTGTTATTTTCTTTTTTTCATACGATACCAATATTTGCGGGATAATTTTAATCTCTACAAGGACACAAAGGCATAGGCTACACCCATGAAAAGCCGACTCCGACTCTAACAATAAAAATTATTTTAAAAAAATATATTAATTCTTGCTAACTTTAATAAATTGGGAAACATGATTAATTTATGTATAGCGTCGGTCTAGTTGACACAATACAATAAATTTAATGGTATCGGATGGCCGACACATATTAAGTGAAATTGTTTGCGTGGAATGGTCAATGCATATGTTTTAAAAATTTAAAAACACATTTTTATTGGGTTAACTTGGATAGAAAATGTTTCAGATTTCACTTTCCACCCTCATTACAAGCGTCAGAACCATTTCCCCTGTTTCATCTCCTTTTCCCCATTTATGTTTCCACCTTTTTTCCTTTGATCACAAGTGCGAGGTTTCTATCTTTCTTCCAAAACATGAGCGTGAAGAGTTGGAGTGGGACTGCGACGAGTTCAACTTCTCCGTCGAACAACGAAAGCTTCAACTTTCTATATGAAGACGTGCGACAACGAGCGCAACTCTACGAACCCTTTTTTGTGCAAAAGTGAAACAGGGGAACTACGAACAAAGTTCATAGAGAGCGCATTGTGAGTCGCTCCTTTCTCTGCAAATAGCAAAACCTAGACATTACGAGGGGTTTGGGTCGCACTAGGTGAATTTCTAAAGCATCCAGGTTAGTGATTGAACCCCATTTACTCCATTATTGATTAAAGCCCGTTGACTAAGTAATTTTTTGGTTCAAGAGTTTTAGGTATAGGGGAAGGATTTTTGGCAAGCTAAAATTGTGAACCTAAGTGTGTCAACTCAAGGTTAGCTATGTTTTGATTGGATAGTGAGGGACCTTCTCTTTTAGTTTTAGCTTGATTTTCTTCTTTCAAGTGTGCATATGATTTAATTGTCCTCTACAAGCCCTCCTATAAGAAAAAAAATATATGATATCATTAGTATGGGACAAACACCTAGGAAAGTATGATTATGTATATATATTCACAACAATAGATGTAATAACCTTAGTACACCACTGAAATATCATTCATTTAAGAATAGCATCTCATTTCATAATATATTATATAATCCTAACTTAGCATTATAATTGATTTTGGAGGTATGAAGTTAGCCAATTTGTCATCATGTTTTTAAATTTAAAAGCATGAACAAGATTAATGTCAAGTCAATATAATATGCTACAATATATTATTACTTTTCATAAATATCAGAGACATGCATTGTACTATGGGATTGATGACACAATTCACATTGTGATTGTGATTGTATTCACATTAACAATTCTGAGCTCTTATATTTATGCCTATGTCAATGGTTCAACAACTTGTTACTTATAGTTTTTATGTTGAAGCCCACTTCTATGAAGTACTTAGTCAATGTTGCCTCTCGATCTATGTCATATATTTGTGAATGTCAATGCTTTTGTGGCTGACTTTGATATGTTTTTCAAATCTAGCATGTGTTTCTAATTATGCTAGTTTTCACCACGATCTTTAGTGAATTAGAAAAATAATGATATAATGAACTCTAAAAACTTATTTTTCATGTTGTATTGTCTCTATGTAGTAAAGTATGTTGTATGCCAATTTAATTTCAAGTACTTAGTCAATGTTGGCTCTTGAGCTATGTCATATGTTTGTGAATGTCAATGCTTTTGTGGCTGACTTTGATATGTTTTTCAAATCTAGCATGTTTCTAATTATGCTAGTTTTCACCATGATCTTTAGTGAATTAGCAAAACAATGATATAATGAACTCTGAAAACTTATTTTGCATGTTGTATTGTCTCTATGTAGTAAAGTATGTTGTATGCCAATTTAATTTTGGGTACCCTTGCTGTATAACTCTTAAAATCTTTTGCAGTACAAAATCATTTTGGAAGGATCTTGATTATGCAATAATTTATGGAAGAACGAGATAGACCTAAAAAGGTAGAAGATGCAAGTATTTTTGTTTTTTTTTTTTTGCCTGGACTACTTGTAAAACATCTTGTATTTGTATTATGTTTATTTTAGACTTGGATGTATTATATGGGACTTGAATGTATCTTGGACATGGATGTTTATCTTTCAACTTGTATTATGTTTAATTAGCTAAAGTAACAAATTATAGGATGTATTAAATGATATGCTAAAAAAATTCAAATTCATAATCAATTAAATGATATGATGAATTAATGAATTGGATTGAATTGTATTGAAGTGGACTATAGCAGATTGTAGGATATGTTGGTCTGAAGCAAGTTCTATTTTTCAAAATCACTAGCATTTGCGTGGGCTAGGCCTACACAAAACCCACACATTATGCATGGGCTTAGCCGACACAAACCGTTTCAAACATGGTATTATATTTGTTTTATGTGTCGGCTTGGCCGACGAAGAGGAAATTGATTATTATATTATTAGTGTTGTTCATGTTTCCATCGCGGGACCAACACCATCTTGTTAGAGTGGGCTTTGGCCTTTTTGCGTCACAGTTTCACTTACGTCAAACGACAACATTCTTGTAGTGAGTGATGGTTGTGTAGGCTTGAGAAAAAACCCAACCCGTGCAAAACTACTTTGCCTGAAAAGAAAAATAGATGTGCGGGTCGGGTTTTATGGATTGGATTAGACTGAATAAAAAATTTCGGATTAAGATAGGTTTAAACGATTGAGTAAAAAGTTTAAAATAAAAAGCCATGGATAACCGACCCAACTTATATATTCAATTATAAAATCAAAAGTTTCACCCCAAATCCTAATTCTCTATCATCACACTTCCATCTCCAGAGTGTTTCCATCTCAAACGGCTACAACTCCATGTCCAACGACTCCATCTCTAGCGTTTCCATCTCTAACATCAACCCTAACTTTTATTCTTCATACACGAGAGGTTGTGTATGGAAATTGATCTGCACAGGGCAGTGGGCGAACACTAGATGCAAAGAGCAAAAATTATGATTAGTGGTCCTTGCCCTTGGTGGCTTCTGTCACTTTCGTTCAGATTTTGTTTTTTGGATTTTTTTTGTGTACATTCAGAGTGTTTCCAACTCCAGCGGCTACAGCTCCATGTCCAACAACTCCATCTCTAGCGTTTCCATCTCTAACATCAACCCTAACTTTTATTCTTCATACACGAGAGGTTGTGTATGGAATTGATCTGTACAGGGTAGTGGCGAACACTAGATGCAAAGAGCAAAAATTATGATTAGTGGTCCTTGCCCTTGGTGGCTTCCGTCACTTTCGTTCAAATTTTTTTTTTGGATTTTTTTTTGTACATTCAGAGATATGTTTTTGAAGATTTTTTTTTGTAATTTCGTTGTTGATGCAAATACAATGTTCTTCAATCTAAGAAAAATCTAGCAAATGCTTTTTTTCTTACATTTGTTGAACTAGTCCGCATGTAACCGTATCTGATTTCATTTGTATCTGCATAAATTGAAAAATAAAATGGTCGGATTAGATATAAATATGTTAAATTTGGGTTGTGTCAGAGATCCGAATCCGATCCAACACGGCCATTGCTTAGCCCTAGTTGTGTGAAAATGGATTTAAAAGAGAGTGAGTGGATGAATTTGAGTGGATTTAAAGGTAAAGTTTGGGTTGTTTATTTTAAGTGATTTGGAGCTGAAAATGAGTGGATTTGGAAGTGAAGTTTATGAAAGATTGTAAGTGATTTGACTGATGTGATAAATAAAAAGAGTTTTAATAAATAGTAAAGAAAGATTACAAAATTGTCTTTGATGTTAAAAGTAATATGAAATTATTTTTTAATGAGTTAAGATTATTTTTCTTAAAACTATTATTCAATAGTTTACAAATAAAAAATACATCCCATTTTGGTATAAAAAAATTAAATATTTAGATATTAATTATTAGATTTAATTACTCTTTTGGTCCTGTTTTCGTCCAAAAATGTCAAGTTGGTTATCTAGTTTTGTTTAGTCTCAAATTGGTCATGATTTTTAAAAAATTGATGCAATGGCCCCTTTTGTTAAATTTCTTGAAATGGATTAAAGATTTTTCATCAAAATTGAAGTTGTTAATAAAGATGGTTTGCAAAGTTGGTGTTAATAAGGATGGTATGCAATGTGGATAAAAGTATGTTGAAATTTTGTACTCATTTTTCACATCAATAATAATTCTAAAAGTTGTTTTTTATTTCTAAATATTATTATTATTCTTAAACACCATTAATGATTATTGTTGTGATTAATTTAAATAAAAGTGTGAAAAATAATTAGCATAATATATGTTGTATAAAACTATGAATACTGTAGTGATTTTCCACCACATACTTTAAAGTCAACTAAAAATATTAAAACACATTATGGATTTGCACATCAGTAGAGAGAACACGATTTATGATACATCAAAGTGAAGTCTCTTCATTCATATAACAAGTAACATATTCCAACAATGTTGTGTCGACATGCCCATAATACATTGTGTATGTGATTGGAGTGAACAAAACAAGTCATAGCAGTGTTTGAATAAGTTATCATCCCCAATGTTCATTATTGATAACAACTTAGTAATTTGCACTGTCCACGAATTAGGTTGTTTGTCCTAGTAAGGAGGGCATTTTTTCATTCAATAGCTGCACGTTGGCGGTTAACAAGGGCATACATTTGTTTGTCAAGATCATTTGCTTCAAAGCGCCTACATATTGTGTTCCATGTAGATATCATAGTAATAAATTTCATACAACAACATACTTTAATTTAATGATAGCATTATAAACAACCACAATTAAGTACATGAAGCTACGAGTTTTCATAATCTCTCCACTATTGATTTGTTATATAATCCCTAATATTACAATCAATCCTATAGTAATCTTCACGAACTTGAACATTTGTGGTATCTTCCTATTATCTTCCTATTGTTCCATCAACTCCTGATCAACCCCATCAATTGATGTGTCAGTCCAAACCGGGTAGGAAGTTGTGAAGAATGCAACATACTAAAACTATATTTGTCATTGTTTTCAAACAATAATGAGGCTCACTTCCACTTGTTATAATAGGGAATCATTTTTTTCAAAACATTGAATGTCCTTTTAGTGACACTTCTCAACGACGAATGTCGATGATTAAATAATTCGCGGGAATTTTATGACCCTATTCGTGCGTACTCTTTAAAGTGATATCTTACACTTTTCAGCATAAATCCAACATTCCCAAGATAGTATTTTCCTACAATATTCACTACAAAAATCATGTATATCGCGACATTTTTAATATGGTGGTTAATTAAAATTGTCGTCTTTTGCAATATAATATGTCAATTTGATAACCGCCAAAATGTACATGTATAATATGACATTTGTAACCACCACCTTTTATATTGTCGTACTGTTATTTAAATTTGTGTCATTTTGAATTGCCACTTTAAATAAAACATTATTTTTTCCATTTTATGAAATGATTTCCCATTACAATTTTGCCTAAGTCCATTTATTTATTTTTTTAAATATGTTCTCTCTCTTTACTATTTTCTTTTCTCACCCAACACTCTAAACACCCCCTAACTTAGATTAACTTTTCCAAGAGTCACTGAAACCCTAGTCACTCAAACCCCTTAAAAGTCACTTCATTGTCACAAACCTAGTTATTCTCAGTTTGCGGTTTCCATTTGGGTTCCTAGAGTCGTCCGTCTCTGTTTGTGTTTCCAAAGTCGTGTCTCTATTCGTGTTCTCCTTTCGGTATCTCTTGGCATCTCCTTTCGGTCTCCGTTCACGTGTCCATTCGTGTTCTCCATTCATGCTCCTACTTCATCGCATTTTGAAAAGGTTTGTGTTTGAGGGTTTTTTACTTTTGAATTGAAATGATGTAATCAAGAATATTTAGGGTTATGTTGGTCGAATATTTGCAAATTGGAAGGTTATATAACCATCAATTTGTTTTACATGTAGGCAAAATTGAAGACATTGAAGGTGTATGACATTGACGTTGTTATAGGATTGGTATTAACAGAGGATTAAACTCTTACAAGAGTGCACTTGGAGTTTATTGTCTTGACATTGTACATGCCTTTTCTTTTTGTGTGCATCTAGAAACTTTATAAAGGGTTAAATTATATAAAAGGAAGTTAAGCAAATTATATATCTTTTAAGGTTGTCTCCCAATGCTCTTTATAAGATTTATGCATAAACTGAGATAAAATGTTTACAAAATAAGCAAGATATGGTCTAGTCATAGACGAATAGATTAATCTCCCAATGAGTCTTTGATAGGGTTTCAGGTGTTTAAGAGGTGTTTTAAAAGCCAACACTAGTTTATGATGTTGTTCCATTCAAAGATCCACAGGCTTGACACCTAATAAACTTGTATCTTCAATGATTTCAATGCATATTTTTGTTGACAGAGATAAATCTCCTCAAGATTACGGGCTACCTCTAACCCTAAAAAATATTTAAGACTCACAAGAAAGTATGAACCTAAGTAAACTTTAAAATTTGTCATGGTTGAAATATTGTTCCATACAATTAGTCATCAACATACACTAAATGTAAATACTGAATAATTTAAATAGGATTGGGAAAAGCAATAATATTTCAAGACACTAACCAACTTAATAAATCAACAATGCAAAGCTTGTTTTAAGTCGTAAGATGACTTTTTCAATCTGCAAACTAATTTTGGGTCAATCTTTTAAAACCTAGAGTAACTTTCATATACATCTCTTCAACCACATCACTATAAAAATACACGTTATGTACATCAATGCGCTACTTTTCAATTTCCGCCACGACCATGAAATTATTGTCACCATTGTTGCCATTAGGACAAAATTGTCACAATAGTTTATTTTCTCTCTCAAATGATGTTCAAATATAATAAATTTTACTTTCATATGCTTTGGGATCCTATCTGGGTGATGTTTTATTTTGTATATTCATTTACTAAAAAAACTTTTTTTTTCCATTAAGCCATCAATATATATGCATTATACATGACTCTGCTACCTAAATTAAAGAAAAAATATAACACCAAAAATATCAATCAAACAATGTCCATATATAAATATATAATTACACCCATAAATTAAACAATATATCTCTAAATAAATAATTAATCATATAAATAATATCTCAATAGAAATCACAATAAAATCATTTTATTGTTTTCCCCCTTCTAAATTTACATTTATTGTAACAAAAATCATGGAACCCCGTCTCTGAAACCTAAATCCTAAATTTCTAGTTGCAATTTTCTTATAAATATGTACTTTCATTTCTTTTTTTTTCCATCTTTGTAAATAATATATCAGCAAAACTAAACAGGACGTTACGCTGCACCTGGTATTTTGTAGACTCACTCATTCTCAATTGTATACTTCTTTTTATCTTTTTCAGAATACGAAATTAACAATGCTTAGCTAACATTATATTTTTTTTTATCAGATACGCTTCTATTAATTGTAATAGTCTTGGCCATCTAGTCACCATAATCACCTCACACCATCACCCCTATTATTTCTGTCACCATTGCTATGTTACTCTCATCCCACTAATATTTTCTATTTAATCATTCTCAATACTGCTATCATGTTCTTATCACCATTTTTTGTTGTTGTATAGTCACAACTATCAGTATCACCACTTTGTTGCCTTCACAACCAACATTATATAGACAATTATGAACACAACACTGCTCACATTTCTAATTGTCTATTTCCGTATTCTAAATAATTTTATTTTAATTTCTAAAATTATCTAAATACTATTATATACATTTAGTTTCAATAATTATATTATTATTTCATCCATACTTTTTCTTAATGTTATTTGCTTTTACATTCTGAACCAAAGCTCTCAGTATGTGTATGAAAATTAAATAAATACAAAAGTTATTCCTTGTACAAAATATGCCTTTAAAATTCAAGGACGGTTCTGTTTCTAAGAAAAATTATACAGAAACATGTATTTTTATTTTATATCAACCAGAATATCTTAAAAAAAAGGTTTAGTTGTAAGCTTAAGGCCTCATAATTATATGGTTCATTTCACAAATAATATTAATTACCTTATATTCCTATTTCTCCTATCATCTTAGTTCGCTGCAACTCCTATTTTATGAAGGTAATGTAGTTGTGTAACAATACTAAAACAAATACTTTGTTACTATTAAATTTAGACACAAAAGGTTAAAATTTAACAAAAAAAAAACTTGTATTTTGTGTTTGGATCAGGTTTGAATAATTTAAAATTGGTATAATTACTGATTTAGTTTCCTAATTTTTTGTTTAGTTCAATTTGGTTTCTTGGTTGGTTCAATTTAGTACCACAATTATTTAAAAAGATTTTTGACATTTTCCATTAAGTTAGAGTTAATACCGTGTACGTACATGATACGTGTTGAGCCGTGAAAGTTTTTAATTTTTTTTTACATTTTTTTAATTTTTTCTTTTTTAATTTTTTCTTTTTTTTCTTTTTTTCGTTTTTTTTAATTTATAATTTTTTTTCTAAAAATTTATTAGATATGGGTAAGGGTATATGTATTACTCGAAGTTTTCAACTAAAAATAGGGATGAGAATGAGGATATACATATCCCTGTCCAAATACTCGTTCCCGTTTAAATTACTAAAATATATATAATATATTATATAATAAAATATAAATATATATATATATATATATATATATATATATATATATATATATATATATAACGAAAGGCATATACGAACTTAATTCTAAGAAAGATAATTCTTGGATCCGAGAAAGATTATAACATTTTTTAAGGAAATAGCGGAACAATAACAAGCAATTATTCCTTCATACCTCGAGTTTGGGTCATCATAAGCTTTCATATTAGAATGTAAAAAATTTACATTATATAACAATATATAAGAATAGATTTAATAAGGTGTAAGGCCCTCCTTATTTTCTGCCTTTATTTTAAAGGCCCACATTTAATCAGTTGGTCCTACAAGCTGACCCGTAAGGTGTCAAAGACCCTAAAGCAGCCAAAACACTCTCATTCAGCTCTCACTTTGCCAACAACCACCTTACACTCTCCTTGAACTGTTTTCAGAAGCTCTGCGAGGGTTTGAGTGAGCTCTCCTATTTTTCCCCTCCGTTGAACGATTCCCTCAAAGTAAGTTGAGCTCTCTACGTTCCCTTCTTTTCTTCAAGCTTTAGTTCTACGCTAGTCTCTGTCATAGCTCATTTTCGTTCATCCGTTACTATTTTCAGTTCCGTTGTTTGCTTCCACTTTAGGTGCTAGTCCGCCAAGGATCTCATTTGCTTGAGTTAGAATTTTCCAAGTAAGACAAGCTAGGGTTTATGTTTTCAAAGTTATTTTGCCGATTTTTTGTCTGTTTGTGTGGCTGTGATTCTTGAATGAGGTTGTTGGTCGAATAAAATCTATGGTGTGCGAGTATGTTTGATTAATGTGGCGTTACTCTTTTTTCTATACTGTACACTTTTCGTAAAATGAAGGTTTCTATTTCGTTAACCGTTGGATCGAGCTAAAATTTTACAGTTGATCGTTAACACACAATTCTTGACTTTGACCGGTACGATTTTGAATCGGAGCTCTATAGTGAGAGCAGTTTTTATGGCAAGGTCACTGTAGTTTGGTTGTTTACAACACTGCACAATTTTCGTAAAATGAAGGTTCCTACTTCGTTAACCATTGGATTGAGCTGATATTTTAACTGATGATCCTTAACACATATTTCTTGGATCCGATCTTGAATTGGAGCTCTATAGTGAGAGCAGTTTTTATCGCAAGATCACTGTAGTTTGGTTGTTGACAACATTGACCTGTGTTGCTTATTTGGTGCATAACTTTCTTTATAGTTATTCAATTAAGTTGGTTCTTGTTTCATTTGGTTCTTGATTCAATCATATTTAATTTGAATATAAATAGAAAATTTTTGGAGCTTTACACAAGCTGCAGTTTTATTTCTAAAATCCCAAAATCATTTGCATAATGTGTTGTTAAGTTGGATTGCTATGTTAAAGCATGAGATGAGTGAATATGCATGAGTAAAATGGTTTATGGGTTGTGAATGATGAGTTTGGCATGATCTTGGCGTGTAATGAGCATGGGATGGTTAGTTATAAAAGTGACATGGAATTGGTATGAGCAATAATGTTATATTGATTGATGGAACATGATGTTGGTGTGGTCATGACGTAATTCCCTGATAGTTTTGTGGTGGTGCCTCATTGGTCAGGGCGTAATTCCATGAGTCTCTAGGTGAGATCCCATGGTGGTGCCTCATTTGGTTAGGACATAATTCCATGACCCCTGTTAGTGGGAGTTTATGGTGGTGCCTCATTTATATAACTTAGTGAGGATTCAAGGTAAGGATTGCATCTTGACACTCTAAAGAGTCAGTTAGTCTCACATAGAGCGTACTGACTCGAGTGGTGAGAGTAGCAGGAGGCCTGGAACACTTTAAGGCTAACATTGTGCGTGGAGGGATGAAACACTGTAACAATTAGCTCGATAGAGTAGTAAAGGCCACCACAAGTGCAAGTATCTATTGAATCTAACTAATTATATGTATTCGGATGAGTCATGTCTTGAGTCTTAGTGTATTATTTGCAAGTCATAACATGATTGATTGACATATGCTTCTTGGACTATGAAATTGTATGTAACTGTATGATAAATTATTTTCTACTCTAGCTTACCCTTTGCTTGTTTGATTATTATGTGTGTGATATTCTCTCTTGGCGATGATCATCAATTTATTGATGTGAGCATATGCGAGAAATGATTGTGGTCAACAGGGAAATGGTGATTCCGCTACATAGCCTCTTTAGGTTGGATTCCAACTTTCTTTTAGGGCCATGGCCCATGTAGTGTCTTATTTTTGCACCTTCTTTGTATAATGTTGACCCCTTACACTATTTTGGTTACTAGCATCATGGTGTGCCTTAATTTTTATTTTGGTTTCTTTTGGATAACTATAAGGAGTAGTGTCTATACTCCAGGATCTTGCCTCTTATATTATCTGTGTGACATTTCTTTGAATTAGATTTATTAATTAAATGGGATGTTACACAAGGCTCACTCTTCTTGCAAATGAAGTTTGTTTCCCTTTCCATCTCTTACCGGTATTGATTTCCCCAACCCTTCCTCAATAAAATGGGCAAAACTGTAATCAAAATTTAGTAAATTTTATGTTTTAGAATAAATAACTGAATGAAATTATTTACAAGTAATAATTAAATTTAAATTATGTATCATAGTGGCGGGATTGGCTATATTACATATACCACATAGGCAAAATTGGCCACTATGCCATAGTATTCAGATTATCCGCCATCTAAAGGTTAGTAGCTTGCAAATAGCCGCCAAGCCTGAAGGAATATCAAGTAGTCCACAACTAAGTACAAAACAAAAAAACAACGAATCAGCTAAATCTACTTGACGACCAAATTGATCAACTATCCAACCTCCTCAAACATCTACCCTAACCAACCGCGAAACAAGTATGTGGTGATGGACGTGGTGCCGCATATTCTAACTTAGAAAAAATTCAGTTGAACCATTATGAAAAGGTGTTAGGCTTGAAACCTAGGCCTAACCAAGTTCACAATAACCCAATAAAGGATTTGACCACTAAAGACATAATCAAAGGCCCAACACATAGTCTAATCCAACGCAAATAAACCATGGTAAATAAATATTAGACTTCTATAAATAAGAATGTACCCCAGCAATTAAAGACATACATTTCACTAGTGCATAATTTGATATTTGACTGAGAGCTTTGGCTGACTTAATCATCAGAGTCCTTTTTGCAGGTAACCCTCCAATGATTCAGGAAGTGTCGAGTGACGAGGACAGGACAAATAAAACTGAGTGACATCCATCCGAGAAGCTCAAAAATTGTGGTAAGATAAGGTTCAAAATATTGTCCCTGTAGGAAATTATGTTTAAATTTTAATTTATTTCGATGATATATGTTTACATTGGTTAAAGAAATTTTTAGGTGTGAAACAAAATATGGATGAGAGAGGTGAACTTAGACAAAAAAGAAATGGTGTAACTAGAATAAAATATTTCTTTTCTCAACTATCACTAATACATATCCTCCATCTTCATTTTCCATCTTCTTCGATCCTCTGTATTCTTCATCTTCAACGTACAAAGCATAACATCTTCTTTGTCGTCTCTTTACTTCCTTCGTTGAAGTGAGTATGCAAGTTAGTTAGAGAAAGATGAATTACTAGAATTTTTCATTTAATTAGATTTTTCTTAAGAATTTATTATAAAATTTTGGTTAAAATACTCCATTGGTCCTCGTTTTTGTAACAAAATCTCAATTTGGTCCTCGTATTTTTATTAGTCTCAATTAGGTCCTCATGTTTGTAAATTAGTATCAATTAAGTCATTTCCGTTAGTAGAGAACTAACACCGTTAAATAGGTGCCACGTGTCAGCTCCTCGTTTTTAACTAACACCGTTAAATTGCTAAAATTTTATGAGAAACAAGAAAGTATGAATGTCACAACGTTTTTCTTCTCACATTTCCCAAATAATTATGAAGAATATGATATGTGGAAGATTTTTAGGAGATGTGGAAAGTGAAGGAGGTATTCATCTCGAGGAAGCTGGATAGGTGGGGAAACAAATTTGGGTTTGTGAGGTTCTTTGATGTTAAGAATGTTGGACAATTGGAAAAGGAAGTGGACAAGATAATGATTGGTATAACCAAGTTGTATGTAAACAAACCCAAATTTGGAAGGTATGACGAACAACGCACTGGTCCAAAAGATCTAAAAGCTATGACAATAAGGAAACCTGAGAACATAGTAGTTTGGAGGAAGAAAACAAATCTATAATCATACGCACAAGTGGTAAAAGAGGGGAAGAGAAACGAAACAAATAATTAGAATGGAATTCAATTTGAGATAGAAGAATATGGTATAGAATGGCTAAAAGGAAGCTTCATTGCTAAATTAAAAGAGTTCCTAGACATGGAAACATTAAAAGAACACTTCAGCGAAGGTGGAATGGGATCACTAACGATAAGATATTTAGGAGATAATATGATCTTAATCACGGGCCACGAAGGTGAAGATTTGGGTAGGCTAATTGGAGAAAACAAAGAATTGTGTGAAAGTTTATTTGAATCAACAATTCCTTGGTCCAAAGAACAAATCGCAGGGAATAAAATAGTGTGGCTCAGATGTAGAGGCCTGCCTTTAACTCTTTGGAATGAAGAGTGCTTACGTAAAGTGGTGGCTCCAATAGGTCCAATGGTTTCAACTACAGATACTCTATTACTAGGTGAAAACTTGGAATATGTGAGGTTTAAAGCAAGATTACATATAGCTTGTAAAGTGCAAAAGAAGGTGGATATGAAAATAAATGATACAATGTACCACATAACACTAGAAAAGGAGATGGTTCATGAACACCAAAAATACTGCACATGTGCTTCTGAATATATATTGTCAAATAATAGCATATCAATCCATTCAATGGAGAAATGTAGCTTCTCGGACTTGAATGACTTAGAACATGGATTTGAAATTCACAAGGATGATCCAACTATTGAATCGTTGGAGATTGAGGAAGATGGCAACACACAACCGATGATGGCGGTTGAACAGGTAGGTAATGCAAGCAAATTGGAAAGTTGATAAGAAAACACAAAAAAGGAATTTGCTAAAGAAGACCAGACCTTGGCAGGGAAAAGGCAAAAAACACACACTAATGGGGCAATCTACTCTGACCAATCTTGTACAAAGGAAACGGTCATATCTAGGGTGGAAGAGACAAACCTTGAAAAGATTGAACAAGTGTTTTGGGTCGCTAAAGGGGATATTAAAACACATAAGGAATGGGCTACAAATAAAGCCCAACCAAATAGAAAGGTGGGAAGCACTAGCCTAAACTAAACATAGGGGGCTCGTAACCAGGTGTTGCAAAATCAAAATAATGTTTATGGGAACATAACTCTCAAATTGGTCCTACATACATAAAACCCTAACACTGAAAGAAAAGATGAATTAATCGAAAATGGTAGGGAATGCGGCGGAAAGAATAATCCAAATGAAGATGATGACATTCATGATGAAGAAACATATACTAGAGTTCAAGAAGATCAAACAGAACGTCCGAGGATTTCTGAAAGTTAACTACCACAAGTGTTATAAGGAGTGAGAAGGTAGTAATGGAGAATTTTTCTAGAATACTAAATTGTAGCCAAATGAAGCTACCATTCAAGTACCTAGGAATGACAATTAGGGGGAATCCAAGGAAACAAAAGTTTTGGGATGGGGTCATGGAAAACATCTCAAGTTTTGGAAGGTATTATAGGTAGCAATAATTTGGGAGGTTTCGAAACATAGAAATAACGCAATATTTAGACAAGGAAAGGTGGATGTTGAGAATATTTTTAGCATGACACAATTGAATGCTTGGTTGTGGATAAAGCATAAAATGCTAAATGTTACATTTTCATTTTCGGATTGGAACCAATGTCCCATTGAGTGTTTAAAAACATTGTGATTTGAGGCAACTAAAAAAAAGAGAATTAAAAGATAAAGTATTTGGTGCAGAATATATTAAATACAAGGGACATTGGAATGCAAGTTTGGCCATTAATGAAATAGATTAGTAAAGTGCACATGTATATTACACTGAAAATATTTGTGTGTTGTCTAGTCTTGTAGATATTCAAATATAGGGAGGAATGTAATGGAAGACCTATACAAGTCAAATTTAACAACCTGGGACCAATGGAAATAAAAAAATCATGCTTCCAAATATTATTACTCAGCTTTGAAGTCATAACAGTCAGACACGTACACAAGGTGGCATTGAGAAGTCAGATTTGTTCTTCATGTGCATGTTAAGACCCTTATCAACTGAGATCATTGGAGATGATCCTGTTATTGAAGTTGTGAAGTAGATGCATCTAGTTGAGTTGTAGCGCAACCACTCGTGCAAGAAGATTCAATGTTCAAGATCATAGATATATGTATTGCTTGTGTTGAGAAGAATTACAGTGGAATACTTGCACATCACATGGGTTCCAAACTTGATGGTAAGTCATCTTTCCTATACTATAAAGTTATTAACATGGAAGATATTAACTATATTAGCATTTAAAGAACTTAAATCTAAAATGCTGATAGCAACACCTTGAAGGTTAATGATGAACATAATGTTTTAATTCAATATTTTTTTTTCATTTTTTCTAAGAGTTTTAATTGATAGGTAATTTTTTCGTGAATAACTATTTCCTACAAAATTACAAAATTTAAAAGTATTTCCTACAAGATTTTATGCGAAAAATGCTTTGTACAAAATAGTTTGCAAAAAATCTGGTAGCAATTTCTTACAAATTATTCTTCATAATAAAATTTGTAAGTATTTCTAACAAAAAAAAAATTCAAAACAAAATTGACAGAAAATATGTCTCAGAATAATACTGATATTAAAGACATTAATAATTTTGCTATCACGATCAACAAAAAATCCTCACAATCAAGCGGCAACTCCTCAAACTAATTTTATTTATTATGTTCCTTTTCTTTTCTCCTTTATAAATGAGTCTTTGTCCTATGTGTAAACACATATATCAATCTTCTATGTAAGACTAATAATATGAGTTCCTTTTCACATGTTATCTTTCTCTCTCACCATCAATATCACTTTATCACTACATGGAAAGCATTACACTGCAAGATCAACAGCTCATGCACGATACCTAATATGGTATCAGAGCTCTTCACTTGAAGAGTTCTGTTGCACCTGATACTCTGCTTTTCTTTTCCTTCTTCTTTCTTTCTTTCCTTCTTTCTTTTTCTTTCTTTTCTCAGTCTTGACATGGCTACAGAAAGCAATACATCATCATCTAACATTTCTTTTCCTTCTTCATCTAACGTTTCTTTGTCTAGTGACAATTTCTTGTATTTGCATCCTAGTGAAAACCCTGCAACAGCCCTTGTCTACCTTATGTTGGATTCAACCAATTATCACTCATGGTGTAAATCCATGATTACAGCCTTGAGCGCGAAAAACAAAGCTCAATTTGTGGATGGTTCGGTTGAAGAACCTACAAAGACTAATGCTTCACACAATGCTTGGAAGCGCTGTAATAACATGGTAGTCTCGTGGATTGTCCACTCAATGTCACCACATATCCGCCAGAGTATTCTATGGATGGATAGAGCTCAAGACATCTGGAATGACTTACAATCCAGATTTTTTCAAGGAGATTTATTAAGAATCTCTGAGTTGCAAATGGAGACAACTTCTCTTAAACAAGGGGATATCACGGTAACTGAATTCTTCACCAAGTTTTGAATCTTGTGGGATGAACTGGAAAGCTTTCGACCAGATCCTGCATGTAGCTGTGAGGTTAAGTGTTCTTGTTAGGTATCTTTAATAATTTCTCAAAGAAAGACTGAGGATAGAGCAATGCAATTTTTGAGAGGATTAAATGAACAATATTCTAACATAAAGTCGCATGTCCTCTTTATGGATCCTATCCCTCCTATATCTAAAATATTTTCATATGTTGTTCAACAAGAAAGACAATTCATTGGACACAATTTCTTTAATCATTATGAATCTAATGTTGTAGTTGCTATAAATACTGTTAATTGTTCTTATTGTGGAAATTCGGGGCATACTGAAAATGTTTGTTTTAAAAAGAATGGCTTTCCTAGCAAGAATAGTGGGAATAGAAAAGTGTGCGTTTATTGTGGCAAGAATGGTCATACAGTGGAAATTTGCTATAAGAAGCATGGGTTTCCTCCTGGACATAAAATGTATAATGGGAAGAGCAAGGGTTATGAAGCCAAGGATGATGGCATTGATAAAGAAATGTGTCTAACTCAAAAGCAATATCAAGCCCTCATGGCTCCGATAAATCAGAATTTTGATCATGTTGAATCTTAAGTTAGTCAAATATGCACTATCTCTTCAGATGCTAACAAACAAGGTAATGTTGTTTCAAGTATTAATTCTTTTCAATCTCATAATGTTATTACATGGATCCTGGATTCGGGAGCCACCGATCATGTCACCATGTCTTTTAAAAATTTCTCTTCCTATTAAAAGATTAATAATATTATGGTTAAACTTCCTAATGGTTTTAAAACTGAAGCCACTCATAAGGGATCTGTAAAAATTTGTGATGAATTATCTTGAATAATGTCTTATATATTCCTAATTTCAAATATAATCTCCTTTGTGTTTCTAAGCTTGTTTTGCATTCAGATATCCAAGTTGTCTTCTCTAACATTGGTTGCTTCATCCAGAATCAAAAAATAGGCAGGAGGATTGGTTCAGTTAACCAACATGTTGGTCTGTACGTTTTCACCATTCCTGATCGTTTTGTCAACTATATTGATAAGTGTAATACTAGCAATTTGTGCCCCAATAGGCTTGGACACATTTTTGATAAAAGATTAGAGCTTTTAAAACAAAAATATTATTGTATTCATCTTAGAAAAGACCATTGTGAAGCCTGTCATATGGCCAAACAGAAGAAACTGCCTTTTCCTAATAGTGATTCTCATGCTCTTAAGATTTTTGATATTATTCATGTTGATATATGGGGACCCTTCCCTGTTTCTTCTTTGCATGGTCATAGATATTTCCTTATTGTTGTAGACGATCATAGTAGATTTACATGGGTTTACATCATGCAAAATAAGTCTGAAACTAGAAAACACCTTATCAGATTTATCAACTATGTTGAAACTCATTTTAATGTTAAAGTTAAAACCATTAGAAGTGATAATGGTCGTGAGTTCACCATGACATATTATTTTAACTCAAAAGGTATTGCACACCAAACTACATGTAATGAAACCCCTGAGCAAAATGGGATTGTTGAGAGAAAACATCAGCATCTTTTGAATGTTACTAGAGCTTTATTATTTCATTCTAAACTCTCAAATCAATTCTGGACTTATGCCCTCATGCATGCAACTTTTTTGATTAATCATATGCCTACGCCTTTTCTTCAAAATACTTCTCCATACGAAAAGATTTATAATAAAACTTATTATTTTAACCAATTAAAGGTTTCTGGATGCTTATGCTATAGTAGTACCCTTTCTACTAATAGGACCAAAATTGACCATTGTGTTAGAGCTAGCATTTTTCTTAGCTTTCCTTGCAATATTAAAGGGTATGTTGTGTATGATATTAAAAATCATGATGTTAAGATATCTCGAAATGTAATTTTCTATGAAGATATCTTTCCTAGTCTAGATACTCCATGTGATAATAACATTGAAGAGATTTCGTTGCCTACACATAATGCTCAAGATTTTGATAATGATGAGTTCATTTCGCACAATGATAATACTGTTTTTTATGCTCCTTCTGATAGTTAATTTGATAATGCTCATAATAATGTCATTGCTACCCCTCCTGACAATCAGTATGAGAACCAAACTGATATTAATCCTCCTAGAACATCCAATAGAGTTAAACAAGCCCACACCTACCTAAAAGACTATGAAGTTAATTTGACACTTGTTTCGTCCAAAAGAAATGTCAAGTACCTTATCAAATCCTTCATTTCTTTTCTAGATTATCTCCCTCTTTCAAATAGGTTGTTCTCACCATTGACAGTAGCAATGAGCCAAAGACTTACAAAGAAGCAGCCTCTAATAGTAACTGGCAAAAAGCCATGCAAGAAGAAATCTCTGCACTAGAGCATAATAATACGTGGACCATCACTACTTTACCTACTGACAAGATAGCAATAGGTTGCAAATGAGTTTTTAAACTCAAACATAGAGCTGATGGTACAATAGAAAGACATAAAGCACGTCTTGTAGCAAAGGGGTACACTCAATTGGAAGGTATGGACTATCTTGACACTTTTGCTCCTGTTGCAAAGCTCAACACTGTAAGGTTTATTTTATCTATTGTTGTTATGAAAAATTGGCCATTAAAACAACTAGATGTAAATAATGCCTTCTTGCATGGTGATTTAAATGAAGTCATATATATGCAATTACCTCTGGGAATGAAAGTTAAAGGAGAAAATCAAGTTTGCTTGTTGAATAAATCTTTATACGGATTAAAGAATGCTAGCCGACAATGGTATGCCAAGCTCTGTTCCTTTCTCCTCATGCATGATTTTAAACAGACCTCAGTTGATCATTCATTGTTTGTTAAGCATGTTCATAATAAAATTACCATTTTGCCTGTCTATGTTGATGATATTATATTAACTGGAAATGATATAGATGTCATCCATGATACTACTACAATGCTTGATAATGCCTTTAAAATAAAGAATCTTGGGGACTTAACCTACTTTCTTGGATTTGAGGTTGCTAGAAATAGTAAAGGTATTCATTTATCTCAAAGGAAATACACTTTAGATATGTTAGATGAAACTGGTATGCTTGAATCATCTCCTGTCAGTACACCTATGAACTTTTCTACAAATTAACCATAGAGGGAGAACAACTTGAAAATCCAACCCATTATAGAAAGCTTATAGGTAAATTAATTTATCTAACAAATACTAGACCCGATATTACATATGCGGTTAACACTTTGAGTCAGTATACTTCAGCACCCACTAAAGCACATCAACAAGCAGCTTCTCGTATTCTTCATTATCTCAAATGTACTGTTGGACAAGGCCTATTTCTTTTTGCCAACAGTGATTTCAAGCTCAAAGCTTATAGTGACTCGGACTAGGCTGCTTGCATTGATACAAGAAGATCTCTCACAGGCTATATCATCTATCTAGGAGATTCTCCCATCTCCTAGAGATCCAAGAAGCAGTCCACTGTTTCCAAAAGCTCATCTGAGGCTGAGTATAGAGCTCTTGCTCAAACTGTTTGTGAAATCCATTGGTTGAGCAATCTCATGAAGGATTTGTCCATCTCTCATCTTCAACCTATTATCATCTATTGTGACAATCTTTCAGCAATCAAAATAGCTTCTAATCAAGTCCTCATGAATGTACTAAACATATAAAAATCGATTGTCACATTATCAGAGATAAAATTCAAGAGGGTGTCGTCAAACTTCTCCCCATTCAAACCCACCTACAACTTGTTGACATTCTAACCAAAGCTTTACCTCCTGCTACTTTCTCCACTTTATGTTCCAAGCTAGGCACTCAAATTATTTACTGTCAGCTTGCGGGAGGGTCTCAGAATAATACTGATATGAAAGACATTAATAATTCTGCTATCACGATCAACAACAAATCCTCACAGTGAAGCGGTAACTCCTCAAACTAATTTTGTTTATTTTGTTACTTTTCTTTTCTCCTTTATAAAGGAGTCTTTGTCCTATGTGTAAACACATATATCGATCTTCTCTTTAAGACTAATAATATGAGTTCCTTTTCACATGTTATCTTTCTCTCTCACCATCAATATCATTTTGTCACTACATGGAAAGCATTACACTTTCTCTCTCACCATCAATATCATTTTGTCACTACATGGAAAGCATTACACTGCAAAATCAGCAGCTCATGCACGATACCTAATAATATGTGTTTTCGTAGTAGTGATAAACACAAAATTTTAGGATTGTTTTGGGTAAACTTTCCCTCTTTTCTCCAATTTTAATTTCATTTTATATGTAGATCTCTTGCATATATATTAGAGTTGTTTGGATGAAAGGATTTATGTGGGCTTGAGTTTGATTTGGAAGTTATGTATGACAGGGTTAGGAATCCTTAAGATGATGTACCTAGGGAGTACGGGTGGGAAAAAATTTTGGTTTTATCAAATTGCTCTACTTTTTGTTTGAACTGGTCCATTAAAAATCCATTTCTTTAATTTCTTTTATCTTGATCCATATTTTTAATCCATTTTTCAGTTCAGTTTTCCATCTTGTTTATATGAATTTTTAAAATTGGAAAATCCGCATTTCGATCTTAATAGGCATCTTTAAGATATCAAGTGTCGTAACTTGCATACTTAAGTTTTCGACAGTTACGAAATACTAGATTAAAATTATTGGTATTTGATTTTGTACATCATTAATTTTGAAAGATTTGGATTACAAGTTGTCACAACTTGCATCTGTTAAGGAAAAAAAGAATAATAAATTATCTCAAATTGCATCTTTAAAATATATCATTAAAAGAATGTACTTTCAAAATAGTTCTATTTCTAGTAAATCATATTTTGGTTAATATAAAAATTAAAAAAAAAACTAATAAATTTTAACTAAAATTACAATATACAATTATTATTTAAAAAAAAATTAAGACATCAAACTGTCAATGGTTTGAATTTTATATTAAACCAAAATAATGTTTTTATAAAATTGTATCCTGAATAGTATTTATTTTCAGTAAGAGAATATAACGTTTATAACATTTATTATGCATTAATATCACTTTAATAAGTTCAATATATTTTTTACAAAATAAAAGTTATAAAATAATTAATAAAATTCAATATACTATAAAAAAAAAACAAGGTAAAATTAACAAACTTATGATTATATAATTGTTTGTAATCCAATATTCAGTCTAGTCGGCTTCGACCAAAATTTGACCAAATTTGATTGTATCGATCTCAACGACACAAGTTTTAGAAATTCAATTTAAATTTATATTATAATAAATGAAATTTGGATTTTGAACTTGATCCAAATATTGGGATCTGGATTTTCAGAAAATCAAATCTAGTTCTGTAGAAAAAAATGGATGTGAATCCAAAATCCGATCCAATTATTTGGATCTAAAATAGATATGGATTAGATCTTTAGAAATCCAATCCATGATCATCCCTACTAGGGAGTTTTGGTATTTTTATCTTTCCCTTCAACTTTAATGTACATGGCTAACTTTGTCCTATATTTAGGTTACAAAGAAAAGTAATTTTGGGTTAGAGAAATAAGTTTTCCTTTTTTGTGATATTACTACTAAAAAAACTCATATATTTCATGTGAATTTTGTTTTGAAAATTTTTTCGTAGCAAATACTTAAAAATTTTGTTATGAAAATAAATTTGCAGGAAATTGCTGCTATTTTTTTGCATAATATTTTATATAAAACACTTTTCGTAACAAATTTTGTATGAAATACTTACAAATTTTATAACTTTGTAAGAAATAATTACCCACAAAGGAATTTTCTGTTAATTTAGATCCTTAGAAAAAATAGCTAGAAAAAGTATTTTCTTACAAATGTTTTTAACAAATTTGCAAGAAAATTCTCATGTAATATTGTAATATGAGAATTTTTTGTAGAGTATTTGGAAAATTAGATTTGTATTGTTGTTACATCACTTGAAATGGAATTGAAAAAAAAAATTGTTGAAGGATTTTAGTATGCATAATTTTGTTTATAATGTAGAAGCTTCTACTCAAATTTTATGTTCTTAAGTGAGTTAAATTTTAGCACTGTTCAATAATTGATGTATGGATATTTGAAAGGATAATGATAATTTGAAAATATCATTATTCAATTTGAAATAGTGTGTTATGGTTCTAGTTTCTTGTGTGTTAATTGATGTACCAAAAGAATTAAAAATCTTGATGATATTTAGTTTGTTGTATGCATTTATTTTAACTCAAGAATGGGATAATTGAGTAATTATACCTGATAGTATATTTTGGTTTTGATTTTTCAATAGTGTGCTTTATATCCTAATTAGATTTGAACATGGTTTAAGGGTACAAAATTATTGTCTTAATTAGATTTGTCATTAGTGTCTTGAATAACTTAGTTAGATAACTCAAACAACATAGATTAAAAAATTTTGTTTCTACTTAACGGAACCATTTTTCAACATTTTTCAATAAAATGTTGAAAAATTTTGTTTCTCAACATAGATTCATGAATTCTTAATGATCATTTTTTTTTTTCAACAAAATCATTTTTCTCAAAATTTTGCCACTATGGGACTTGACTAAATTTCGTTCAAAAAAAAAATTATGTAGAAGTAACTCTGATGAGATCAAATGAGCATAATTTTATTTTGTTTAGTGAACTGTCTATAAAATATTAGTTATTGTGATTTAAAGTGTTATGTTATGTAAAATTTAATAAATTTTTTTATATAAATATTATCACCCCAACATAAAACATTAAACTCACGTTAATATATTAATGTAGGAGCGAAAATATGGGAAGATTTAATGAGACATGGATTAACTCATGCAAGGAACTCCAACATTAAATTTCACCCAAAATCTTAAAATAATATATTTGTGAATTTTTTTTCTTATATGCTGCTCAAATTATTTATTTTTATTCAACATGAAAGTTAAACTCTTCCTCTGATTTCTAACATTTATTGAATAGTATTTACTAGAAAGGTAATACATTTGTGATTGCTTATAATGCAAGTATCGAATGATATATATATATATATATATATATATATATATATATATATATATATATATATATATATATATATATATATATATTTATTTTTTATTTCTTTTACTTTTTAGTGAGGATATAGTGTAAATAAATTTGATCAAATAATTTTTTTTTTATTAAAAGTGAAAATATGTCTGGCTATAACTTTTTTTACCAACCTAAATTAGATAATTTATCATTGAAATTCAATTTTATTTTTCATTTATAGATTTTCCTCTCTTAAATGAGAAATTACACTGTTAATTAACGATTCAGATTATAAAAAGAAAAAAACTGTAATCGTATAACAAACTTTTAAAGCTAATTATGATCTTAAAATTAATGTCTACGAATGTACTTAATCTTTTAAGCTACACGAAGTAAATTAAGTATCCGCCTTCAACATCTTTTGCATAGGGCTTTGAATTCACTAAAATCTTCAAATCCTACTCGAAATGTTTTCCTTACACAGTCTTCAATTACAAAGAAAAGTATTCACCATAACGAAAGGAATTTGAGATTGAATGCAAACACAAACACATGATCCTATATACTACTTATTTCACTCTCAATAATTATTTCTTAGAAATGAAAAGTTACAACATATCCAGAATAAGGACAATCGTTTATTTGTATAACTTTGAAATAAATATAATAAATACTAGAATAAAAAATTCAAATTGAATCACACTAAGCAGATAATGAAATTCCCCGATCCAAACTTTTTATTTAGAGTTTAATTTTGATCCCAAGTTCTAAATTTTTATCACATTAACATTTAATAATGTCGGATCTCATCGTTAAAAATGTCTGACCAATCATGGTCGAACTTTTTAATGATGTAATCAACATAATTAAATGATAACGAAAAAAAAAATGATGTTTAGAATGGATCAAAATTAAATATGTTTATTAGATAAGGTATAGAGGTTTGGTAGCTTGTCTGGACCAAGTCGATAATCCAAGTGAGAGAAGGATTTTGGAAGATGAGGAACTTGGGTGGCTTGAATCATAGAGGCCTGTAAGAGTGCATTATAGTGGTTTATGTTCTTAAGAGCATTTGGGCTACCCTCTGTTTTGGGAGATTTTCTCACACTGCCACTGGACAGAAAACTTGGTGATAAAGATGTATTTGTGCTCCCTTCATTCGTGAATGGTCTTGACCCAGATGATGTGCTGCTAGTAGCACTATGCACAGTTTCTTGACTCTGCTTCTGTTGTTCCACATTCTTCTGTCAATCGCATCAGTGTACAAAATTCAACATGTGTGTAACGGTCTAAATATGATGAAATTGACAAAGTGTGGTTAGTTACTCACCTCTTTTGATGATTCTGTAACTTGACGAGGTTGTTCGGGAATCTGGGTTTTTCGTGATTCAGCTTCACTTTTACTTGTTTGAGATGGTTGCGCTCTTTTGGAAACCCTGTGCCTACTTCAATATGAAAGCGAAAAAAGAATAATTTAGTTGATATCATGTTGAAAGCTCATAAACACTTCAATATACCTTTTGGTTCTCTTAGTTTGTAAGCGTTCATCCTCGTCTTTGTTGATTACTGGTAAAGCTGAAGGGTCACATGCTAATGGACTGCATCGGAAGAACTGGAAGCAGTGCACAAAAAGTTTACTAAAATTTGTTGGAAAAATGTGTGAATAGCAGAAAAACATACTTCAGTTTGAAGGGCAGAGGCAGCAGTTCCACGATTTGTAGGGTTGAGATGAAGAAGTGTGGTCAAGAGAGGGTGCGAAGAGGAAGGAAATTTGCTGAAGTTTTCTTGGTACGTAGGTTTGTAATGGTGTGTAGGACGGTAGCTAGTTGTTAGCTTCAGCTTTTTGAAGTAATCCTCTGAAGGAGAACCACAAAGTTTGAAAATCATCTGAATCTGTTCAACCTGTATTATATACACGTTAAATGCTTGCTTACAATAAGAATCAGCATTTCAACCTACTATTAGCTGCACCTACCATCACTCAATAACAAGATCAATATAAATATTATCATCATCACCACAAAAAATCATTAAATAATAAAAATTAATTAATCATTGACTAAATTTGAGAACATTTTTGTAAATTAAAAATAATTAAGTAGATAACTGAAATCTCGGTAACAGATTTTAATTCATAAATTAATTATAATTTTTTATTAATGATAGAAATTAATTTAGATATCAATAATTTTTAGTATGACTAATTAATTTATGTTTAATTTAGTTGTTTAATTTTTTTTTAATATATTTATAGATAGTCAGTTCAATTAATCATTTTAAAATATAGAATTTCACTAATAAATTTCTTTTACTTGAAATAAATTAAGCAAGATAAAAAAAATCCCACCACAGGAGTAATATAACATAAGTTCTACAATTTTATAAATGAAGATAAACCTAGATGTTAAATTTTTACTTGCAATTTACTTCATTACTAAAGTAAACATATAATTTATCCTTTACCCCATAATTTAAAATTCCACTTGTCTAAAATTTTTAAAAGAACTCATTTCACTTTATATATATATATATATTCTGAAAGGCTTTCAAAACATTAAAAACACAGCAAAATTTATTTGAAAATATTTGCAGTTATCAAATTTAAAGTTACAATTAATTAAGCATGTCCTTTTATACCTTTTTACACTTGCCAACTAATTTGGCTAATTTTAAAAGTATTTTTTATTTAATTATCTAATTTACATACCATCAAATAAAAACATGTGAGACTTATAGAAGACATAAACAATCATATATAAGTCCATCACATAAACAACCATATATAAGTCCATCGACAATAAAATTAAGAGAAAGGAGATAAAATTAAGGGCAAAAGAACAAAACCAAGGTTTCCTCTAACATGCATAGACATGACCAGACGATGGAAATTGTAATTTGTAACCTTCTCTTTCGGAGTCGTACGTAAAAGGAAGCATCTTCAACCGCAACATAAAAAGATAATATCCAAATTCAAGAATTGGACGGCAAGGTATTGATTTCCTTAAAACTATGATGTTTTCTGTATTGTTATTTCCTTTTTGTTTCCACCAACCTTTTGGGCCTTCATCAAACTCATACAAAAGATCCCCTTTCAGAAAAAAAATTCAAACAGAAGAGGACAATTGGTTTTCCCGTACACCACGCATATTTTCAAGATTCTAAACATTGAGGTGGCATAAAGAGATCTTCCAATATGTTCTGTTTCTCTTAATTAACGAAGTTTTTCTCGTTACCGAAGTGACCTTTTGCCGGATTTTCTTGGTCGTTGCTGATAAAATAAATTAGTCATATTCCCACGTATGATACCATGCATAAAGTAAGGTTGGATCATAGGATTGGATTAATTTATTTATAAAACGCTTTTCAAACTATTGTAAACATCTGAACATGCATGAAATGGATTATATTGTTGACTTTGGAATCTAAATGTTTGATTAATATGGTAATACCAAAGTTTTACCTCTGTCCTGCCAGGCATAATTGGTCTTCCGACAAACATCTCAGCCAAGAGGCACCCTGCACTCCAGAGATCAATGCTATATCCATAATCAGTTGAACCCAAAAGAAGTTCTGGAGCTCTATACCAAAGTGTTACCACTCTATTTGTTAGAGGTTTTCCAGATTCAATGGAAGTTGCAAGCCCAAAATCTGCAATTTTCAGCACCCCTTTTCTGTCTATTAACAAGTTAGAAGCCTTAATATCTCGGTGCATAATTCCCCTCTCGTGACAGTGCTGCAGACCACAAAGTAGCTGCTGCATATAGCACTTGATCTGGCACAAAAGAAATTAATAAAAAATACTGCATATAGCACTTGAATGCGTATCTGCAACAAAAAACATCTCAAATTGTAAGCTTTTAACTGTCGGAAAACGAGGTACTAAAGGGAACCTGCGGTTCGGTGAGTGTCTCCCCGGGTCGAGAGATAATGCGAGTGAGATCAGACTGCATGAAGTCAAAAACCAGATAAAGACTGTACTGCATTCTCGATGTAGCTAATCCTTTAAGCTTGATGACATTGGGATGATCAAGCTTCTGCAACATCATGATCTCTCTTGCCATAAACTTTATGCTTTCAGAATCCGACGTGTCAAACCTTACCTTCTTCAAAGCAACAATCTTTCCCGTGCCCTTCTCTCTCGCTTTGTACACATTGCTATACGTTCCACGTCCTATCTGCATCACCAAACGGAAATCCATTTCAGTTTCGTGCCACTACACAAACAGATTATGTAATGATAAAAGTAGATGAATGCGTTCATGCATGCAATATATATGTTTGTGCAAATATGTTACCTTGGCAAGTTTTTCATAGGAATCAGCGCTCTTGGGGACAAGCTTAGCGAGAACATTGGTGGGGATGTTATCGAGTAACCACTTCGGCCACCCATCCACAAATTCATTCTTGGACTCATTAGAATCCAAATCTTTACTACTCTTACTTTCTTTAGCAGCATCCTCTGGAACCATGTTCTTCTCTTCTTTAGCAACTGTTTTTTCCTTTTGTCCTCCTCCTCGGACGACATCACCACCTGAATCCTTATTCACACTCACACGCGCTCTCTGTCTCTGAGTGTCCCTTTTCACCCTCTCTCCCACATTAGAGGAGCGTGGGCGTGAACCCTTGCGGCTCAAGACTCTCTTCACTGGGTGATTCCGGCGCTGAGCCTCGGAAGGCGGAGAAAACTTGCCACAAACGCATCCCATGAAAGCTAGGAGCAGATAGAAAGCGGGTGATACTGATATATCATGAAACTAAAGCGATATTAATAGGGTGGTGGAAGAAAGAGAGAGGGGATTGTGGTTGAATTGATGAGTACAGCAACAAAGGATTAAGAAGAAGAGGCTAAAGGGAAGGCTGAGTTTAAGCTGTGCTGGCATGTCCAAGAACAGTGTGAAAGGGTGGTGAGCAGAACTATGTAATGTCCATCAAGGGTGATTGAGGGAGACTCTTGAAATTTAATGATTGGATTATTCATGAGACCCACAACTGTGGTTGGTACTAACGAACCGGCACCATGGAAATTGTTTCCTCACAACACTGGCGTTATGCTACACAACTCCTTATTAATTAACGTATTCCATATGGATAAAACAAAATAGAAGGACAGACTAGACAGGTAGAAAGTAAGTCAAGAGAACAAAAACTTCTATTAAAGAAAAATTTATAAAATCAACATTAACTTTTCAAAGTTATTAACATGTTTTTCTATCTATAAATAAGAAAAGGACATCTATTAAGAAATAAGATATTAGTAAGTTTATCTTATTACCATCGTTGGCGGGTAAACTTAAACGTGGATAGTTGGAAGTTGTTTTAATTGTCTAGGAGAATGCAAAAGGTTGAGAGTGGGTCTAGTATTAATTAATCATGCAATAGAGTTCATTAATTATGAGTTAGGTAGTAGTGGTTATATTTAATGAATGTAGTTGAAGGGTCATGTCCAGAGGTCTATAAAAGGATCATGTAGTGTGTTATTTCAAAACACAACAAATCTGAATATAAGAGTGTTTATCCAGAGAGACTTGTTTGTCAACAAATTGGCATCAGAGCTTGAGAGCCTGAGTGTTTGAGTGAGTTAGAGAGTTTGATCGAGATGGCCACCTTAGCTAACGACATGTCCCTGCCGAAGTTATCAAAAGGCGTCAGCTATGATAACTGGAGCCTGCAAATGAAGGCTTCCTTGGTTCCCAAGAAGTATGGGAGGTGGTCGAAAATGGGCACCAAGAACTAGAGGACATTGGAGAAATGACGATAGCCAGCTTGCTACGCTAAAAGCAACACGAGCAAATGACAAAACAACTCTGTAGGTACTGTACCGAGCTGTTGATGAGTCCGGCTTTGGGGAGATAGCAAATGCTATGTCTTCAAAAGAAACGTGGGATATTCTGGAGAAGGCATACAAAGGGGATAACTGTGTGAAGCAAGTTCGGCTTCAAACTCTCATAGGCGAGCTTGAAAGGATGAGGATGAAGGAAGATGAAGGGGTTGTCGAGTACGTCTCCCGAGTTGAGACCGTAGTGAATCAGCTCAGTAGAAATGGAGAGATATTGCCCGCTTGCCGAGTGGTGGAGAAAATCTTGAGGTCGTTAACCGACGACTTCGAGAATATAGTTTGCGCAATAGAGGAATCCAAGGACTTGATAGCGCTCTCGGTGGAAGAGCTTGCTGGGTCTCTTGAAGCGCATGAGCAACAAAGAAGGAAGAAGAAGGAGGAGTCCCTTGATCAAACACTCCAAGCAAAGGCAACCATTAGGGAGAAAAAGGTTCCTTATACTCAGAACACTCGAGGTCGAGGTGGTAAAGGCAAAGGAGGATATGAAAGAGGTCAAGAACAGGTCGGCCAACAAAACTGGCGTGGCTGAGGACAAGGTGGAAGTCGTGGTGGTAGAGGTCGAGGAGGTCAGTCGAACAACTCAGGAGTTGAGTGCTTCAAATGTGGTAAGTACGGTAAAAACTGCTACTCAGGAGTTAAATGTTACAATTGTGGGAAGGTTGGACATTTTGCAAAGGACTACCGATCTGAAAGCAAGAAGGAAATGAACTTCCTTTCTGAGGATGTTGAGGAAGAAGGAGTATTAATGATGTCCAGGAGATCAGGTGTCGAGCTAAGTACGAGCTATTCTGACAATTTAGTTTGGTACCTTGATACAGGAGCAAGCAACCACATGTGCGGGGACGAGAATCTTTTTAAGGAGCTCACCAAAAGTCAAATCAATTGATTGCCCGAGTAGAGATGAAGAAGAACAGGATGTACAAGCTGGACCTGAAAATAGTCCAAGAGAGGTACTTGAAACTTGACGTGAAGGATGAAGCTATGATGTGGCATTTCCAGTTTGACCACTTGCATTTTGGTGGGTTGGCCGAGTTGGTGAAAAAAAAAATGGTACAAGGACTCCCGACTGTGGAGCTTGAAAAGAAATTTTGTGAAGACTGCGTGCTTGGGAAGCATCTGAGGACCTCATTTCCAAGGACTACCGAGTACCGGGCAAAGGAACAACTCAGATTAATTCACACAGACATTTGTGAACCAATTACCCCTGAATCTTTTAATGGGAAAAGGTATTTCATTTCTTTCATAGATGATTTTTCAAGAAAAACATGGGTGTATTTTTTGAAGGAGAAATTCGAGGTGTTCCAAGTGTTTAAAAGGTTCAAAGCAATGGTTGAAAAGGAGACCGACATGCCTATCAAATATGTTAGGTCTGACCGAGGAGGCAAGTTCATCTCATTCGAGCTCATGAAGTATTGTGAGGAGCAAGGAATAAGGAGATTTCTGACAACATCATACTCACCCCAACAGAATGGAGTAGCTGAGAGGAAAAATCGAACCATACTTGACATGGTTCGAACAATGTTGAAAAGCAAGAACGTGCCTAAGGAGTTATGGGCGGAAGTAGTGCAATGTGCCATCTATGTGCAAAATAGATGTCCACATGCTAAGCTGAACAAGAAGACACCGCAAGAAGTTTGGAGTGGAAGAAAGTCGAGTGTGTCTCACCTCAAAGTGTTCAGCAGCATTGCTTATGTTCATGTTCCAGCTCAACAAAGGACCAAACTTGAAGATCAGAGCAAGAAGTACGTGTTTATTGGGTACGATGAAAAAACCAAGGCGTATAGGTTTTTCAACCCAATAACAAAGAAGGTGATTATGAGCCGAGATGTTCAAGTTGATGAAGAGAGCGAGTGGAAGTGGAACAACTCGGAGAAGGAATCTAGAAGCTTGGAAATAGATACACCACCAACTATGAGAAATCATGAGACTTCTGATGAAGAAGATGAACCTCTACAGGCTAGAGCGCGAAGCTTGCAAGACATACAACTTGATTGACGAAGTACATGTTGTATGTTTCTTGGCAGATTCAGAAGACTTAAGCTTTGAAGAGGCTATGCAAGAGTACAAGTGGCAAAAGGAGATGAATGAAGAGATCAGAGCAATCGAACGCAACAACATGTGGGAGCTAACCGATCTGCCCAAAGGAGCTCGGCCTATTGGTGTAAAGTGGGTGTACAAAATGAAAATAAATACTGATGGTGAAGTTGAGCGATATAAAGTTTGAGTCGTAGTGAAGGGGTACAAGCAGAAGGAAGGAATAGAGTATGATGAAGTATTCGCCCCAGTTACGAGGATGGAAACAATCAAGTTGTTGATTTCCTTAGCAGCTCAACACAGATTGATAATCTTGCAGATGGATATGAAGCCAGCATTTCTAAATGGAGTCTTGGAGCAGGAAGTATATGTTGAACAACCACTCGGATACATGCGAAGAGACGAAGAGAAGAAAGTGTTGAGATTGAAGAAGGCACTTTATGGCTTGAAGCAAGCTCCACAAGCATGGAATGAAAAAATTGACACCTACTTCAAGAAGAATGGGTATGAGTAGTGCCCTTATAAACATGCTTTTTACATAAAGAAGAAAGGAGAAGATGTGATGTTCATTGCCCTCTATGTTGAAGGAGTTCGAGATGACCGACTTAGGTCTTATGAAGTATTTCCTTGGTTTAGAAGTCGTTCAAGGGAAGGACGACATCTTTGTGTCGCAAGAAAGGTATGCTGAGGAGGTCTTGAAGAAGTTTAAGATGACGAGTTGTAACCCGATTTCCACCCCTATGGAATCGGGCACAAAACTTTCTAAATATGCAAATGGAGACCGAGTTGATGCAAGCAAATACCGAAGTCTGATTGGAAGTCTCAGGTATCTTACAAATACCAGACTAGATTTAATGCTGAGTGTTGGAATAACAAGTCGGTATATGGAGGAACCAAGGTATACTCATTGGAAGGCCTTAAAGAGAATTCTAAGGTACGTGAGAGGAACGATGTCACTTGGCCTAATGTATACTAGGACGGATGATTACCGACTAGTCAGCTACTCAAACAATGATTGGTGTGGAGATGTTGATGACCAAAAAAGCACATCCTGGAGCACCTAGCTTTCACCTAGCTTTCAAAGAAATAGCCCATTGTAACACTATCAACATGTGAAGCAGAATATGTTACAGCATCCTGGAGTGTCTGCCATGCAGTTTGGATTAGAAACCTTCTAAGCAAACTGGAATTAAAGTAAGAAAAGGGGACTGTGATCCGAGTTGATAACAAGTCAGTCATTGAATTGGCAAAGAACCCGGTCAATCATGAGAGAAGCAAGCACATTGATGTTTGATTTCACTTCATCCAAGAACAAGTTAAAGAAGGAAATGTAGAGTTGGACCACGTCGAAGGTCGAGCACACGCTGCAGATATGTTTACAAAGCCGTTGTCATCCTCTCTGTTTGAGAACAACAAGATGATACTTGGAATGAAGGACAAGAAGAGCATTTAATGTGGGTAGTTGGAAGTTGTTATAATTGTCTAGGAGACTGCAAAAGGTTGAGAGTGGGTCTAACATTGATTAAGCATGCAACAGAGTTCATTAATTGTGGATTAGATAGTAGTTATATTTAATGAATGTAAAGGACCATGTAGTACTTTGTTCCAAAACACAAAAAATCTAAATATCAAAGAGTGTTTATCATATAGACTTGTTTCTCAACAACCATGTTCTCATTAAAAATATATATAACCGACTACTTATTGACATAAAATAAAGTTAAGAGCGCTTGAAATTACACTCTCATAAGATACTTTATAGTTACAAATTATTTAATTTATAAATCTGTATTTTTTTAAGTTTAAATCAAATCTAATTGGTTAACGTTTGTCCCAGAAATTGTTTAGTCAGGATTTTGATTTTGATTTTTGTTATTTCGGTTGAAATATTTTTCCTTCTTTCTAAAAATTTGTTCGGTGATCAGAATGTTATTTGTCTAATTTGAATGGTGCATCCTTGACACGATTTCGATCGAAATATCCTCAATTTGATCTCGATCAAAGCATTGCTAACACACTCTCAAGTAAAGCTTCACTAGTTTGACCTCAATTGTAGCATTAATGGTACAACCTCACTTATCACTTGACCCAAAAGTCTATTTATACTACACGCCTGCAAATTGTAAACTTAACTAGGATAACAAGGTTAAAAAGATTAATAGATCCGATTCATCACATAAACTTTTCCTTATTTTTTTTAAAGAATAATTTATAACAAAGTCAACAAATAATAAATCATTTTACTAACAATAGTAATACACAAAACATATGTAACTGCTCGTATTGCCTTTGATCCAAAAAAAATTATAACAAAAAAAATTAGATAATGAGGGAATAACTTTGACTATAATGCAATCACTATGTAAAAATAAATGATATTTAGCACCGGTCAAACTTTAAAAAGTAAAAACACACATTAATTAGTTAATAGTGTCACAATTGTCTTGTATATACATATAACTCTAAAATCATGAAAAATTCACAGTCACACATATTAAAAAAATTACTTCTTCTATTGCAAATAGTATAAATAAGAAAAAAAGGTTTAATTAGATTTTAAATATCTGGTAAAATTTATAGGAAAGTTTGTTCTTAATATGATATTAAAATTATTTTGAAAAACTTATTTTAAACAAATTTATTATTTATTATATCTATAGTATCATTTACTATTAAACCTATAAATATCTAGTCTTACATCGGTAATATCTCCTTAAAAGTGGAAATAAATAAATAAATAATATAGTTCCATTTTTTCTAACAAAATTGTAAAGCAAAGAACATCCATAAAATTGAAGGGCAAAACCCTTTCCGGAGATGGTATTCATAGTTAAAATTGAAAAGTGAAAAAAATTATGTAATATTTAATGTATAATTAAATACGTTTTTAGTTTTTGAATTTATATGTAAAATTAGAATTATGCTCTCTCTTAACTATTGATATATTTTGATTCTAATAAAATTTAAAAGTAAATTAATATTTTTTTTTTTAACTTTTTTTAGTCTTTTAAATAATATTTCAAAATAATATTTAAATTAGAATGTGTCAAAATGATATAAATAATTTAAATGTCATCTTAAAATGTTGACACATCAAAAAAATTTAATACAATTATTTTATAAAGACTTTAACCATTCATTTTAAAATTTAAAAATCAAAATATCAAAATATGAAACATATACGAATTCTAATTTTTTTATGAAAATTTAACCGTTTAACCGTTTAACGGTTTAATATACAAAGGTCAGAGTTATTTGTCTTTTTACTTTTGTTTTTCATCATTTTTTGTATCTACAGTATCTACTTCTCCAGTTTTTCAATCAGCAATAATCTCCAGAACTCCTCCGATGTATCATCTAAAGCTGCCACCAAACAAATCCAACGATGCTAACACTGTTTTTCCACTGCATGCCAAATCAACTCTTAGCTGGCCCTGCGTCACAATCTTATAAAGTTCCTACAATCATGCTTTTGTACTATTTTAAACATAATAACATGGAACATAAAACATAATCACCATAGGGTTAAGTTTTTAATTAAAAAAATCTAAGTATCCATTTAATTATTGTGCCTATCTTCACACAACATATTTTTTAACTAAAAGAACTGGTAGCTATTTTACGTAGATAATCATCTTTTCCTGCTAAAATTTATTTTCTAGTTTCTAGGCATCTTTTCTGCCAAAAGTGAAAAGGTGAAAAAAAAGTCGATATGCTATTTCAGGTTAAATATTTTTTTAATTGTTTTCATTAAAATTTGTGACTGATTTAACAAAAGAAATTAATACACTACAAGAATTTGCAAGTTTAACTACTAGAAGTTATTTGTAACATAAATATAACTATTTATTGCTAACAAAACTATTTTCTAGTTGGGCATCAGTTTTGTCAAAAGTCCAAAAGTGAAAAAACAAATGTCACAATCTTATTTCAACTAAAATATATTTCAATTATTATTACAAAAAAGTATTATTTTAATAAAATATTTTAATATGGTAACTGTATTTCTTGAATATTAAATAAATATTTTTAAAGTATTGTAAAAAAGTCTTGGATATATATTAAATTTATATTAATAGAGGAATTGTTTAATATATTTTTTTATCCTGATCGTTTTGGTAAATATCTAATTAAGAAGTTTATATAGAAAATAACCTTTCAAAATATACGCTTTGACAAAACCATATCACTACCTCTTCTTTTCATAGAATTATTTTTTTCATAGATTCAGTTCCGACAGTGACGACGACAAGAAATTGGTTGAAGTAGCCGAGAGCTTTTGTTTCTTGATTCACTGATTTTTCTTTTTTGATTATTGATTTTAAGCCAAGTTATTTTCGCTTTCGCAACGTTTTTCCTCGTTTTTGCGTTTTTTTTTTTTTTTTTTTTTTTTTTTTTTTGTGCTATATGGTTTTCGTTCCCAAATTTGTCTTCATGCCTCTTTTCAAAACTCGTGTTTTACGAAATGTTGGAAAATTAAAAGGAAACCTGGTCTACATTTTTAACTTGCTTAAAACTGAAGAGTATACCCCTTATTTGGTAATAACAAGGGATCCTATGATCAAGTGCAATTAGGATAAGATTTAGGAAATTTAGGGTCTAATACCCTATAGAATGTGTAGACACTACTGCTCATAGAAGTTCCATAAATTATATAAATAAATATAGATGAATTTATATATATACGAAATTGTAATTAAAATTTTGATAGCTAATTTTACAGACGAATTTACAAACTAATTATAACTTTTTATTCATAATAACGAATTTTGTCGCGCTCAATCGCATTTATCTCCCCATTCATTGTAAGTCGTCACTCCTCATCTTGAACATCTAATGTAGCTCTCATATTCATCTTCACTTGGAACTATTTTTGCAAATTTTAAACATCTTGTTCAAGTTCCAAGCGCTGCTTTTGCAAAGTCTATTCCCTTCTCTCTAAGCTTGTTTGTAGAATTGAATTGGCTCTAACCTGCTTTTCAATTATTTGTTGCAAATCTATTTTTGCAATCTATAACCTTTGGATTACAATCTCTTCTTCAAATTTTAGGCTACTCAAGCTTTCCACATGCTCCACTGAGCTATCTGAGTACTCCACTTGCTCTGCCAACTTATATAAGGTATCTACATGCTCCATTAAGCTAACTAGGCTCCCCACCGAGCTATACAGGTTATTCACTTGCTCCACCGAGCTATCCGGGTTGTTAATCTGCTTCATCAAGTTGTTTGGGCTATTTGTATATCTTTCGATTGTCTTGTCAAGTTCTCCTTGTAACACCTCGTATAAGATGCCACTGATAACAATTATTTTGAAGTAAAACATCCAATAAGATTTTTTGATACCATCCTATTAAACTAGGAAAATTCAAAACTTTAAAACACAGTACCTGCCAATTTCATACAAATAAAATCCATGCAGAAATAATTAAGAATTAACCTCCATGGTTAATATTTTAAATGTAAAGCTAAAAATTACTCGTGGAAAACCATAGCAATAAAACCATCTCAAAATATTTTGTAAATAATTAGAAAAGAAAATTCCCAAAGCTTTTCCCACGCGTCTTTACTCCTCGCCAGTAGCACTTGTATCGTCCTCTAACCCGCATAACACAAGTTATACATTCATTGCACAAATGCAAACAAAAGAAAGGGTGAGCTAACATCAAACCATTAATCATGATTAATTCGCATCATCTCACCCAATAAACATCACATTGCATAACACATCAATCCATAACAAATGCTTTCACCAAGAAGGATATCAATTTAATCATGAACTTGAACACGCACATGCATACACCATCATGAATATGCCAAACCAATCACTAATTATGCAAACCAACGTCAATAGAAGATGAATAGTAACCCTCGCATATAAGACTACACATGATGCCACTTCCCATTACTTTCGTACTGAGCCTCTACGAAGTATACAACTTCTCATTACTCGTATCATGAGCCCTGGCGAAACGTACCACTTTCCATTACTCATCGCGTGAGCCCCGACCAAGTGTACCTTATCGTTACTCATATCAAGAGCCCCAATGAAGCGTACCACTTTCCATTACTCATCATGTGAGCCTCGACCAAGTGTACCTTCTAATTACTCATATTAAGAGCCTCGGCGAAGCGTATCACTTCCAATTACTCATCTCGTGAGCCTTAGCCAAGTGTACCTTCCCATTACTTTTTATCGAGAGCCTTGACCAAGTACACATATCCAAACAATTGTGCAGAGTTACATTGCTTACCTTCATAACCACATATGACGCACCTCCTCGAGCTCATATATAAAATCACAAACACATGAATATCTCCATTCATGATCAATAACCACAAGGCACATCAATATCTCACCATTACATGTATGTCAACACATGAACATCATAACCTTATTTTCGTACACCTTAGGAGAATCATAATAAATTCCCATAAAACCATCAACACAAAATGTTACATTCAACACACAATCTTGTACAACCAAACAATATATAAACTAGGAAGAAGTCACAACCATTGCCCCAAAATGTCAAATGACAAATAATAACAATGATAATATTAAATATCAGAATAACAATAATAACAAAATAAAACAACAACAACAACAACAACAATAATAATAATAATAATAATAATAATAATATCAAAACAAAAAAAATAATAATCATAATAATAAATAAATAAAATAAAATATAACAATAAAAATAAAATAATATTAATAACAATAATAATAATAATAAAATAAAACATTAATAAAATAATAATAATAATAATAATAGAGTAAAGTAAAACTATTATAATAATAATAATAATACTAATAATAATAATAATAAAATAAAACAATAATAATAACAATAAAATGAAATAAACAATAATAATGAAATAATAATAATAGTAATAAAATAATAATAATAATAAAACAATAATAACAATAAAAATAAAATAAAACAATAATAATAATAATAATAAAATTAAAAAAATAGTAATAAAACAAATTTTCAACTTTTACCCATCATTCACTTTTATTTTTAGGTTAAAATACTCTCTTGGTCCATGTTTTTGTTCAAAAATCTCAAATAGGTCCTAAGATTTTTTTTAGTTTCAATTAGGTCCATATTTTTTAAAATGTGTAACAATTAGGTCCATCCCGTTAGTATGGTGTTAACGGTGTTAAGGATGTGCAACGTGTCAACTCCTCTTTTTTTTTGAATTTTTTTGAATTTTGGTAATTTTTTTTAAAACTTTTTTAATCTTTTTTTCAAAATTATTTATGCCACGTGTCACGTCAATATTGTGCCACCTGTCAAGTCAGTAAGGTGACACGTGTCAAATCATCGTCTGAATCTCAATTTGGTCCATATATTTGTTATTTTTATTACATTTTAGTCAATTTTAAAAAAAAAAATTAAATATATTTATTTTAACTTTTTACAAAATTGTTTTAAAATTTTATATTTAAATTTATAAAATTGTTAAGGATGTGCCACGTATCAGCTCCTATTTTTTGATTTTTTTGATTTTTTAAAATTTTTTTTGAAAATTATTTATGCCACGTGTTACATCAATATTGTGCCACGTGTCAAGTCAGTAAGGTGACAAGTGTCAAGTCATTATTTGAATCTCAATTTAGTCCATACATTTGTTATTTTGATTATATTTCTGTCCCAAACCCAATAAAGAGATTTTAACCAACTAAGCTACACATTGTTCTTTTTTCCATAAAACCACTTATTAATTTTTATAATTATCTTTCTACTTCAATTTCCATTCTTTAATTTAACAAAATAATTAATTAATTTTGTTAGGTCTTACACTCCTTTATACTTGTCTGTCTTGCCAATTTATCCACTCTACTCGATTGTCTTGCTGAGTTCTCCATTCGTTTGTGCTCGACCTCCGAGCTACGTGCCACCATCATATTACTTTTTCTTCTTGTAGTTTTACTACGAGGTTGGTTGTCTCTTCTCTTCCATTCCCAAACCAACAATCTTTGGCAAAATGTCCGACCTTACCACAACTAGAACACTTGTTTGAGTAACAGTCCTTTGCACAATGGCCATATTTACCACACTTGAAGCACTCAACATTTGAGTTGCTCGACCCGACCCACCTTCTCTCCATGGACCTTGTCCTTTTCCATGCCAATTTTGTTGATTGGACTGTTCTTTCTCTTCTTCTTATCCTCAACTTCTACAACCAGAACTGCTTCCTACCTCATCGGTATCATCCTCTACCTTTATTGTTCTGAGCTTTCTCATCTTTAATTGACATATTCGTTTGGAGTAATTGATCAAGTGGCTCCATCTTCTTCTTCTTTCGCTGCTCATGCGCCTCAAGGGACCCGACAAGCTCTTTAATTGTGAGTGTTACAAATCTTTGGATTCCTCAATCACACACACCACATTCTCGAAATCGTCAGTCAATGACCTCAAAATCTTCACCATAACACGGCTAGCAGGCAATGTCTCTACGTTTCTAGCAAGTTGGTTCATCATGGTTTCAACCTGAGTTATATACTCAGCTACTCCTTTTGTCTCCTCAATCCTCATGCTATCCAACTATCCTATGAGTGTTTGAAGTCGAACCTATTTCATTCGATCATCCCTTTATACTCCTTCTCCAAAATGTCTCAGGCTTCTTTTGAAGATTTGACACTTATAATCTTCTCAAAGCTAGACTCATCAACAGCTCGGTATAATATGTATAAGGCTACCTTGTCCTTCAGACGTGCTACTTTCAATGCATTCAAATGAGCATTCGACAAATTTGTGGTGTTTGTTGAATCTCCGTGACCATTTTCCACCACCTCCCAATTGTCTTGGGAACTAAGAAAGGCCTTCATTTGGAGACTTTAATTGTCATAATTGACCACCTTTGTCAACTTAGGCAAGGATACACTATTTGTAAGACTTGTCATCTCACTCTCTCTTTGTTTAAAGAATGCTAGCTCTCTCTTATTCTTTTTTCCTCATTCAAGCTCAACTGGTTCTTAATACCACTTTGTAGATAACAACTTTATACTCTTGTGAAAAAACTTGATTCACATCTTGTTGTTGTTGTTGTTCATTCATAGAATTCATAATACAATTTATAGACTCATTTTTCTGTCTGTTGTACTCACAACGGCTATAAATGACTAGTACATTAACTATCCACAACGGTTAGTACATTAACTATCCACAACGACTAGTACATTAACTACCCACAACGGCTAACTCATTAAGTACCCACAACAGCTAACTCATTAATTGTTATTAAGACTCTAATGACTAATTCATTTAAGTTTATTCTAAACCCAACAAAGTTGAATAATAGTGAGAGTGTGTAGGGCGGGAGTAGTGTTAAAATTAACATTAGGATCAGCAGAAAAGCGATTGTTTGGTAAAGCATTGGGAAAGACAATTTCTTTAAAAACCACATGCTAAGATACATACTTTTTACATGTGGAAGAAAGACAAATCTAGCCTTTATGATGAGGGTTATAACCTAGGAACAAGCATAATTTAGAGCGTAAGCTGAATTTGTGTCGATTATAAGGTCTAATAAAAGGTAACAAGCATTTTTCTTGTAGGAGTAAAAGAGATTCAATGTCTTCAACACAATAAGGGTCAAGACGCGACATGACAGAGGTGATTAATAGGTCATACTCATCAAATAACCCATACAAAATGGCATCAATGTGTTTGTCGGTTATTAGAGGATAATCGATAGCAAATAAGAGTCAACGATCTTCTTCATGCCAAGAAGATCAACAATGATGGAATGATCTTTCTTAGACTGACGAAGTTGAACTTTCAGTTTCTTTATTTATGCATTTGTTTGGGAGGCATAATAAGCGGCGAGCTTTTTCCAAATTTGAGATGATGTTTCAAGACCCACCATTTTGGTGAGGATTAGAGCAGTTGAGAGTGTTGGAGGAGTGTTCCTTGTCAAAAAGAAATTGAGGAGGAAAATTTGATCCATCAAGAATTTTCATCAAAGAGTTTTAAGGTGATGGGTGTGGTAAACGTTTGAGGTGTAAAAATGAAACCAGAGGAGAATAAGTACTGGTGACTTCAAAAGATGGCATGATGAAAACAAAGGCAAGTCCAAAAATTAACTCTAGATACCATATAGGGAAAGAGAAAGAGAGGAAATCAAACAAGAGACTTATGCAAACAAAAGAAGACATATTTTCATGTTATGTAGAAAGAAAACAAAAGTTTACATGGAACACATGCAAATGTACAAAAGAATGAAAGTGAAACTAAGACACATGCAATTACGTAATAATTGAAAACCTAATTTTAAAATTATTGCATAAGACCAAAAAATTATTCCAAAATATTTCCATAAAAGATTTTCTATACAAAACATCTCAAGAATAATTTCAATTGTTAACGCATGATTTATCATGTTTCTTATAAAGGTAGTTTTCACGATAGTTTGTAGAGGTGACAATACATGATTGACCTAATGCACCACACGTACAAGCGCAATGATGATGAATCTGTGAGATTGTACAACATCCCCCGCAACCTCTTTGGGGTGCTAAGGGTTTAGAGTTTCGACATAGCTACACTTTTTTTATGTTTGTCAGATATGGGAACTATGTTTTTATTTACACATGTTCCAGTTAATTATGGCAATCAGGATATGTACAAAATCTTCAAAAGATGAGGGAAGGTAGATGATGTGTTTATCTCAAGGAGGATTAGTAGGAATGGAAGTATATTTGGTTTCATCAAATTCGTTGATGTGAAAAATCTTATAGCACTAGAAAGGGATCTAGATAGTATATGGATCTGGAACTCCATGCTAATATGTCGAGGTTCAACAAATATGAAGATGAAAGGATGCAGGTAAACATAATCAAGGCAAAGAAAGACGATATCAACATTCTGGAGAAGGAAAACGACTTACCAGACATATGCTCAGGTGATAAGTATGAAAAATACTTATTATTCTTGTTTGATTGGACCTCTTAAATGTATTCATTCATGTGTTTTGTGGGAAGTTTTAGGTTATTTTTAGGTTTCTTTTAGGTTAGGTATATTTTGTGTTTTATTGGAGATTATTGTACATGAGAGTGAAGGATTGGAGGAGAAGTGGGGTTGTAGTGTCAAGACCTTGTCCCCCAACGAGCATGCCAAGTCGCCCAGCGAGATAGCCATGTTGCACGGAGAGGAAGTCATCTTGCCTAGTGCAAGGATGATTTTCTGAAGTGGTTATAGTTTCAAAAGTTACACGAAACTGACGTGTTGGTGTGTGGGAATGCGACAAAACCAGGGAAAAACACGGGAAAGGCCATTCTAGGGCAAGGAAAACTCAAATTTCTTCATTCTTTCCATCAATTTCATCCATCTTTTGTTCTCTAGATGTCTAGGAGTGACTAAACTACTCTTTCATTAGGGTTGGATGTAATGAACTTGTATTCTCTGTAATTTTCCTATCCAATGTAATCTTTGTCTTTGTTCATATGTTCTATCTCAATTATTAATGTGCATGATGGAAATCTTTGCTATTTGGTTGTATCTAATTATTGGGAAATGAATTCGAACTTAACCTTGGATAGAACAACCATGAGATTAGGTTCTAGGAATACATGTAATCTCTAGGTCATTCTATACATCAAATCTTAATGCAAGTCGTGTGTTAAAATAGTTAAGGAATTAATGTTTTGGCATATTGACTTAGAACTCGCTTCTAAGGAATTAGGGGCTAGTATGCTTATGATGCGGATGTTTGAGCAAGGTAGAGAGATTGTGTAGGAAATATTGTGGTTAGTATGATTCATGAAATCCAACATTGGTGAAGTCTTTCCTAAATTATTCCATAACTTTAGTGTTTAATAATTTTGCATGTTTATCTTGAATTAAACCAATTTTTAATGTTGACATCATTGCTGAAATTAGTAAATAATTACAATTAGACAAACGAACACAAATCCCTTGAGCCAGGGTTGGTTCGACATTGAATTTAACACAGAGGAGAATGAGTTGGAATGGGTGAAAGATAGCTTTGTAGGAAGACTACAAAGTTTGAACACTTAGATTCACTAGAGGATATTTTCATAATTGGCGGGCTGAACTTCTTGAGAGTAAGGTACCTAGGTGGTAACAAGGTGTTGATTTCAAGTACAGATAGATCAAGGCGGGTTAAAGGCCATTTGCACTTCATTTAGCATGGTGTGTCATGTCAAATGGTGTACCTACAAAGGTCAACCTCATGCTTAAAGGACTTTTATTGAACAATCATGATTGTGCCCTTTGTGGGGATCGGGAAGAAAATATAAGTCATTTGTTCTTTAGCTGTAAAGTTGCGAACGAAGTGTAAAACTTGTGCAATAGATGGGTAGGGGTATTGAGTGTACAACATAAGTAGGCTCAAGAAAACTTTCAACAGTTTCATTTAATTGAGCTTAACTACTAAAGGAATGTAATCTGGAAAGAGGTGTGAATGGCTATCATGTTGAGTATATGGAAACATAGGAACAATTTAATGTTCAAGAATGCTAAACCCGATGCAGAAAAAATATTTAGCATAGCTCAATTAAAAGTGTGGGCATGGTTGAAGCATAAAAGTCTAAAAGTAAGCTTCTCCTTATCGGATTGGTGTATATGCCCTTTACATTGTATCACATATATATCATAGTCATTCACAATAGTATATGACTATATAGATTAAAAAGGTACTTGCTTGATTTGAAGCATGTAAGGTAGGTATGGAGGAGGGAGGACTGATTTTAATACTTATAATCCAGATTTCTTATTTTATTTTCAGGTGTGGTTCCATATGAAAGATGAATTAGAAAATAAAAGAAAGAAAAGAGTTATTCAAGACCATGGAGACACTAAATACAAAAGTTATATATGTAAATTGTGTTTATGTTAAAACAGTGTTTTATATAACTCATCTTGGAATAGTTGTATTATGTAATTTATTTTTGAGTTATAGCTATTTTAGTAATTACATCATATGTATTGTTTTTTTATCTATAACTCATTTTCAAATAATTACATTATATAACTTATTTTTTAAATAATTATATCATATAACTCATGCTTATAACATATTTTTCGTGTTTACATTGGATTAAATAAATTATTTTGAAATTATTATATTATATAAATTTCTTATTAATCATATTACGTATTTTATTTTCAAGTTAAATGGTTGTTTTACATAATTATTTTTTGTCAAATTATAACTCAACTAACGAATACGTATCATTTTAAAATCTGTTTCCTTTTCAAATAGTTTTATTATTGGATTTTGTTTTATTAAACTTTAAAGGCGAGTTAGAAAAAATGAAAAATAGCTTTTATACCTTCCATTTTTATAAAAAATGAAAAATAAATTCACCTTGAAAAAAAAGCTAAAAAAGAGCATACTAGATATTATAAGCATATTAAATGCGTAAATAAATCTGAGATAAATGAATATCAAGAGGAGAAATATCAATCAGTTATAATAAATTTATATAATTCAACTTATTTAGAGAAATTTCTAACTCACTCTTGCTGACATTAATATTTCATGTTTTTAAATAACTATTATATAATATTTTTTTATGGATTAAATTACCAAAAATTATTATTTTTAAATAATTTATTTGATTATTACTTTTTGTAAGGTATGTTACTAGGGACCAGTTACATATTGGGCAAAATTGCACTGATCTTGTAGTTGGTCTGCTCCCACTTTCTGCCTAATTTTTTGCCCATTCAGAAGAGCTTTGACTGGAGAGTTCAGACATTACCCTGGTTTGTTTTGTCTTACTGTAAGGTAAGTTAAAACATCACATGTGATATTTTTAATGACATAACTTCAGTTTTTAAAACATTCACATACCCTGTTTATATTCATATTAATTATCTAAGTGCACTTATGAACAGTTTGGATTTTTAGAAATAAATTTTGGAATATCAAAATAAATTGACAAAATTTTGGGTGATAAAAATATATTAAAATTAAAAAATATTATTTTTACTTTTATATATAGAAAAACAAATTGGGTCAAAGTCGCTAGAAAAGCAAGCAGCTGATGAACCTCTGTAACTTTATTCGAATAATATTTAAATTTAATATGAGGATGAGATGAGTCATCTTTATTCTTTTTAATATTTATCTCATAAACTTATTTTAAATTATTAAAATATTTTTAATTTATTATCTATATGTATATTTATGTATAAAGGATATTCCATTTTGATGTCCAATTCTCAATTTTATCCTTTAATATATAACTATCTTTTTAAAATTAAAACAATCGTTTATTTAATTTTTATTTTAAATTAATTAATTTTAAACTAAAATAAATATTTTTAATGAAAATAATTTTCAACAAAATAAAAAGAAACATTTATAATAAAATTTGAAAAATTATGTATATTTATTTTTAAAATTAAAAAAATGAACACATATTTGTGCATGTATTTTGACTAGTATATATATAAGAGATTTTAATTTTTGGTGTCCATTATTTTTTTTCACTCTTACCTTCAATTACCATTTTATTTAGATTTGACTGATTTTTTAAAATTTAAGTTTAATTACATTTTTAAATTAAATAAAAAATAAACTATTAAATAAATAAAAATTATCTTCAAAATTAAGACAAATTATCTATAATTAAATTATAAAAATTATTTATATTTATTTTTACAATTATAACTTTTACTATTTTTTGTTGTAAAAAAGTAAATACATATGCATATATTTTCACTAATATAATATAAAATATTCATATTAACCATTCTTTGATTCTTGATTTGGCAACCTATTTATAAGAGATATATTTGATTGTTTTTATTTTATAATTATTCATCTTATTATTATTTTCATTTGATACTCTTTTCATATTTATATAACTATAGATATGGGGATAGAATATACATGCACTTTTATGTACATAATTTTTAAATATATATATATATATATATATATATATAAATTATTAAGTTAATATAAAAAATAAATTTATATTTATTAAGAACAAAATGAGATGAAGGCAGAAAAAAAAAACTCCTTATTAATGGAGAAAAAAAAGGAAAAAGAAAATAACTGTTAAGACAATTTTATAATAAATAAACTGTTAAGACAATTTTATAAAAACATGAAAAAATAGTTGTTATTTAGAAATAATAATAAATAATTGATTGTAAAGAGTAAAATAAAAATAATAATTATGAATACAAAACAGAAAATTCTGTTTATATCTAGATATATAATTATAGATATTAAAAAATATAAATAAAAATTAAATTGTTGAAAAAGATAAGATAAAAAATAATTTATATTTATTATATATATATATATATATATATATATATATATATATAGAGAGTAACTTAACCATGTATTTAAAACGTTAAAATGGCATTATGATCAGTTTATTGACTTCTACCTATTCTAAAATTATATCAAAATTAATTTCTTTCTGTCTTTGTACTTTTGTTTCTTACCATTCTTTCTGTGTACAGATATTGAAAAACAGAGGAGAAAAAGAGAGAGGAATGGACATTGTAGTATATGTACACATTAAAATATTCCTCTGCGACTATGATGTTTCCTAGTCAGTTTGTAATCACATTAGAAAATACTCCTTTGTTGGGACAAGTTATGAATATAACGAAAAACGTGTCCATAGATCTAGAAGGTGATTTAATTATTAAAAAAATAGATTTTGAAGCTGTTCAAAACTAAGCATCCATTAACCCTTTGCGTGGAAAGGATATATTTCTGCCATTAGATCCTTCAATCAAGGTTCTGCACGTGCCCTTCAGTTCAAATATGTACATTTGAGGAGAAAAATCATTATCTTATTGATAAAGTTTTTCTTGGATACTTGGAAACAAAAAGTATGTTGTATTTTGTATTCTCTAATTAATCATGTTTAACTTTTAAACAACTAAAATAACTTTCCTATAATCATTTGTAAACCATATAAGATTGGTGTTTAATAGTGTGTATAAAAATCAGGTTAAAATATTTTTTGGTACTTGATTTTATATCAAATCAAGTAGGTCTTTAGATATTTATTAAAGTTTTAATTAGGTATATATTTTTTAAAATGTATAATAATTAGCTCCATTATGTTTGTATTTATAACAATGGTTAGTTCCTCGTTGTTTTTTATTTCTTAATTTTTGATTTTGATTTTCATTTTTTGATTTTCATTTTTTCTTAAAAAATCTTTTTATTATGTGTCACAAGAGTATTATGTCATTTGTTAAGTTGGTACGATTATAGATGTTAATTCATTGTCCATCTTAAATTGGTTGCTATATTTGTGATTTTGATTTCGTTTATGTTTCAATTTTTTTTTAAATATTTCAATTTCATCCCCTTCAAATTAAAATCAAACTTAACTCTTATATAAACAGTATAATGATATTTGTATTAACATTGATATTTTTATTAAATATTTTAACAATAAAGTTTATTTAAATTTTTATTTTATATTAAACTTTATTTATATTTTGTGTTAAAATTTTAAATATATTTATTTAACTTGTTATTAAATTGTTTTAAAATTATACATTTGAATTTATAAAATTGTTAGTTTTAAAATAATATTATACAAATATTTGAAATACAAATTTATCAATTTATATATTTAAAATTTTAAAATAAAATTTAAGGTAAAATATAAATTTAAATAAACTTAATATTGTTAAAAATATGTAATAGAAATATCAATTTTAATAAAAAATATCATTATAACATTTATATAAAAGTTAAATTTAGTCTCAATTTGGAATAAATGAAATTAATTTTTTTTTAAAAAAATTTGGAATGAAAATGGAATCAAAATAACAAATATATGAAACAAATTGAGAATGAGACAATGACTTGACATGTATCATTATATTGACTTGACACGTGACACGATATTGACGTGACATGTGACAAAAATAAAAAAAAACAATTAAAAAATAAAAAAAGCAGGAGCTGACATATGATACATATTTAACGTTCTTAGTATCATACTAACGACATTAACTTAATTGTTACATATTTTTAAAAATATGGATCTAATTGTTATACATTTTCGAAAATATTTAAGACTAATAAAAATCTTGAGACATATTTAAGATTTTAGTATAAATACAAAGACTAACGAAGTATTTTAACCTAAAAATTATAATTAAGATGACAAATACAAACGTTTATGCAGTAGTATGGAATTTAAAATATAATATGTTTTATTATGAACTAGAAGTAATCTCACAATTAATTACGATACTATTATTAATCAAATATAATTTAAAAATACAGTAAATTGACTAAAAAGGAAGAAAATATAATTTTAAAATTTAGATGATAACAATTAATAATCAAATCCGAAAAAAGATTATAAGTTAATGGTAAAATATATAATTAAGTCCTTTATTTTTTTTATTCAATTCTTGATCTACTATACTCATTAATAAAAAAGAAAATTATCTTTTTATACAGGTACAAGAAGTTAATACTACATGTGTTTTATTAGATATTAAAGAAACATTAGATTTAGATTTATGGATAAAATATTTTAAATTTTGGTGACATTTATTTATTTTAGAGGTATTAAATGTATTTTCTTATAACTTATAAAATTTTGTTTTTATTTTTAAGTGGTTTCAGAAATTATTTAGGAATTATTTTTAGTAAGTGATTAAATATTTTTAAGGGACGTCAATTTTATATATTAAGAAATTATTTTTTTTTAAGAAGTTCAATGAAACATTTTGATATTCATCTAGTAAACTTATTTATTACAATCCTATTTCTTATTCAGAAAAAATATAATATAACATTTATGATAATAGGTGATTGCAATAAAGTCAATAAAGTGTAACACCTAGATTCTAATGTCATTAGTGGTGAGTTCCTCTAGAAAAGAGATACATCAACTTTAATTGATTCCTTACGAAGTCGTTACTGAATCACACCTTTTATGGTCATGTTCAAAAACAATATTTTCACTTACAAATCTCAAACATTATTGCCATAAGTCCAACCTTTATGACATCATTAGTGATTCATAATGTTTAAGGATTTTCATATTCAACAATTTAAACTTTTTATGATTTTCAAAATGTTAAAGTTACAATGATCTTAGTTTGCAAAAAATGGTATTAAAGTTACAACAATTTTAGTTAGCACAACCCGACCTATGAGAAAATAGTATTAAACCTATAATGATCTTAGTTAGCACAACTAGCCAACAAGAAATTAACTTTTAAAGTTACAATTATTTTAGTTTGCATAATTGGCTAAGAAGGAAATAATGTTAAAGTTGCAATGATCTCTGTAAGCACAATTGGACGACAAAGAAATAATGTTAAAAATCTAATGGTCTTAATTTGAACTACTACCTTAAAAAAAGTAATCTCAAAGCTTGGTCTTAATTTGCACAATTGGCCAGCAAAATAAAGATAAAACTTTCGCAATCTTAGTTTGCAAAACTTTTACGAAATAAAGTTAATGTTACAATAGTCTTTGCATGCATAATTAATTAGTACAGTAATTGGATCATAGAGGTAAATATGAGAAATCTGATCTTATAAATTAAAAATTAAAAGTTAAAAGTCAAGTGTGAAATCTAGTTATAATAATTAAAAATTGTAACATTAAAGGTTATTTTATGCTTTTTATGTCATATATATGTTCGACATTATTGTAGTGGATATAAATTTACATAACATAAAAAACACAATATGTAAATTTACGTTTCATAAAAAAACAGACAACGTAAATTTACATTGGACTTTGTAGTGTCCAACATAAATTTATGTCAAACATTTATACATGTTCAATGTAAATGATCAATTTATGCCAGACATTAGCAGATCCGACGTAAAAAAATTTGTGACCAATAAAAAAAGCTACAATGAAATGAATATTTTTTAGCTTGTTTCAGTTTAGAGTGTTTCATATCAAATGAAGGATTTTGAAAAAATTGAAGAAGAATTGATGAACAAGAAAGTCATATTTAGAAAAAAGGTTGGGCCACACTGGAAGAATATTGAGTTGTACATGTTTAAGGGTATTCAATACCTTTTAGAACTAGATACCTTTGAATATGTTCAAGTTAATCTTATTCTAGATGGCTCAACCTCTCACCTATGTTTTGTTTCCTTGTTACCAATTCTTCTTCAAACATTATAAAAAATCCTTCCTTTTATATGCAACACTCGAAACATAAATAAGTTCAAAAATACTCATTTCAATGTAACTTTTTCATTTAATAGTAGAAATGAACTAAGGTAAAAACTGATGTTCGATTTCGATTTTAAATGTCATGAAAATTAAAAAAAAAAACTCAAACTCTTTTTACCAACATATTTTTACGAACAAACACCATAAACAAAACAAAGGGGACATTGATGCAAATCAATGACTGAGTTCCCCAATAAACAGTCACATTCACAAATGAAAATAGAAATATTACCAACCTTAACAACAAAGCAAAACCAACGAAGATGCAAAATGAATCATCAAACCACCACCATTTCGTCACTAGAGATCAAACCCCAACTCACAAGCATTTTCATTGTTTTTATAGAACGAGAAATGAGGAGGGAACCTTGGTTTTGATACATAAAAGAAGATTTACGTCGGACATCTTATTGTGCAACATAAATTAGGTCATTTATATCATACACTGCAATGTCTGATGTAAATGATCTATTTTATCTCACGCAATAAGATTTTTGACATAAATCGCTTCACCTATTTGCAAAATTGTCAACATGCTTTTTTTAAGCAGGCTTCCTTATTGTCAAGTATAAATTAAGTGATGTAAATACTTGTTTTTATGTTAGTTCAAGTGTAATATATAGAAGACTGATGATTTGATAAGAAAAACAAAACATAAAATCCATTACATGAAAATTATATCAGAGTAAGATGAGGATGGTGAATCAAAAAGTGATCCATGATTTTGAGTCACTATTCAAACTTTGATAAGGTTAAGACATCAAAAATTAAGTCCAACATTTCACAATGTTCGCATTCTTAAGGTTTTCCTACACCTAATGATCACATATGTAGAAAAAACTTCTCAAATACATTTTTCTTCTCGTAATTATTTTTTCCTAGTTGGCTCAAGGCTAGGAGTTTATGTCCCCAGATAAGTATGTGAATAAGCTAATGTTAGATGTATTCTATTAAGCATCGAGTAAATATCAAATTTAGGTTATATACAAAATATATTGACATTTGGACGACCTATGTTCATACTAGAGCTTGCACAAACTTTTTTTTTTTAACTCGTACACTATCCTTTTGTTCTACTTCCATGTTTCAAAGGTTGTTAGGAGATTGTATAATAAACTATTTAGGAGTTTTTTTTTTCTTCTAATAATTGGTAGAGCTGTCAAAATGGGTTGGAACCTGTGAGCCAACCCGGCTCACCACAGATTCGGGCCGGATTGGGTTGAAATTTTTTTACAAATTTCAATACGAGTTAATTTTTGACCTGGCTCATTTAGAACTCGGCTCATCCGGGTTGAACCCGTGGTGAGCCGGGTTGGCTCACCAACCAGCAGATAAAAGGGTCACACAAGTGTTTTTATTTATTTTTTATTAAGTTGGGTTTTACATTTGGGTCATATTAGGTTGTCTTTTTATCCAACACATAAATAATTTATATTTTTTATTTTCGTTTGTATTTAGATTGTATTAAAGTTTATTTAGATTTTAATTAGAATTACAATTTAGTTTTGACTGAAAAAAAAAGTAAAAAAATAACATTTTTTTTAATTAAGTGAATCCGTGAGCCAACCCGTTTAACCCGCCAACCCATGGTGGGCCGGGCCGGATTCAAATTTTTTTGGCTTGTTAAAATGTGAGCCGGGTTAGGTTAACTCATTAAATCATCAACCCGTGATGGGTTTAGCCGGGTCGGGCCGGATTACCTGTTTTGACAGCTCTAATAATTGGTATCTCTAAGGGAAGTTAATTCTATAAATTAAGAAACTCTTCTTGATCTCTGACATATTTAAATGCTCTAATGAGAGATTTTGAAAACTTTTCACCATATCAGGAATCAATATATTTTCATATTCGTAATTGTTCCTAAAACATAAGGATGGCAAAAATTGATACACACCCTTATCTTTAGTGCATAAAAAATATGGATTAGGATGGACATAAATTCATAAATATAAGATTGTGACCAATTTGTCTTATTGTTATTCTTTTAATCAATATCTACCATACTTATTTTGTCCTTTTAATCACTCTCCTACAAAATAAGATAAGGTTAAAGAATGATTTATAAGAGAACATTAATCCTTTGTTAGTTCTATCCTAGTGTTATTCTTGTCCTAACTAGAATAAATTAGATTTTGATAAAGGTTTTTAGTCCAACACATGTTGTTGTTTGAACATGTATGTGTGTCAATGTGGTATTTGATAGTTCTCATATGACAATTGAGACTTATATCTACTTGATAGTTTTCATTTCAATTGAGACTTATATTTCTCTCAAATGATAAATATTTTAAAAAAATGTTATTAAAAGTGCAATAAACTAACTTAAATTAACCTTATTTCGAACATATTAGTCCTCAACACTCTTTTATATTGATATCTAGGACATAATAAAAGATCAAAAGATTACTCATTATTTTTTTACATTGTCAAAAAATTGAAGATCCTACTAGTAATAATCACTACTTATGATTATTAAGAACTCTAGTTTATAATTTATCACTCTATAACTAATATTTTGTATTTTATAAACACTTGTCATGTTTATATAATGTAAGGACACTTAACTTAGAATGTAAAGATAACAGAATGAAGAGGAATTTAAATATTTAGTGTCCATCCAAATATTAAAGATATGAGAAAACACAAACCGATAAAACCCAAAAAAAAAAAATTGGGAAAATATTACATGAAATTAATTTTCTTTTTATTTATGTGATTTAAAAAGTAATGCAAGATGGCGATGCTTGCATGATCGACACATAGCAACTAATCATTTTCCCCAGAAAACGTATTTCTAACCACAAAATGAAATCTTCCCTTAAACATAACCATCACTTTGATTCCCAATGACCCATAATAATTTGCTGTAGATAAAAACACACGCTAGACACACAGGAACAAGGAAAAATAACCTTAAAAAATAGGTTTCACGATCATGCTCACTCACACCAATTGAAAAGACAGCCAAATTTTCGCACCAAACACAAATAAAACAACACCGATAAAATCATAATAAATGGTAAAAGAACACGCCTAAATATTTTTTTCCTAAAAGATGGGATAAGTCTATTTATTGTCTCTCAAATTTCAAATTTCTATTTCTATTTAATTATAGTCGTGCCAATTGTGAAACAACTAAAACTGTAAATGTATGACTTTAGTTTATCCAGAATAAATAACACTTCGATATTATCTGTTTGCATAATTCAGATTTTACCACTATAGGTGATTAAAGATGTGTTAATTAAGTAGTGTTAATTAAGGAAATGCAGTAAAAAAAACAGAAAAATGGTGGTGATTGAAGGAGAATTGTGCGAGTGAAGTTGACTAGTAGTATTAATTAGCGATGACATACCGTTTACTTTGCAGTTGTTGCTGCTTTCCCCGCAACTCACCTTTCCTCAGGTCACTGAATCTGGACGTTAATAAAGCAGCACAGCCACGCCACGCACCGCACCACACCACACCACACCACACCACACCACACAGCGCACCAATTTTCCATTTTAAAACCCAACGCGGAAAGGAAACAACCATACACCACCACCACGTTCTCCCTGCATCTCAACGGTGCGTTCCTTTAACACCTTCACGCAATATATTATCACCAACCTTTTTTCCTTTCTTATTTTTTTTTTTTCTTTCGTTCTTTTAAGATTCCTTAGTCTAGGGAATTCTTCTGCTCCTTAGTTCTTACTGCCGCACTCTCTAATTAGGGATCGCGGATCCACGCTCGGGATTCCGTTTGAGGTTGCTTTTTCCTCGTGTTGTTTCTTTTCCTAACGGATTTTTTGGAATTTCGTGATTTTTGTTTGCTTGGAGCTCCAATCTGCTTTCAATTACTGTATATTGTTGAAAATAGTAATGGATCTGATGAGATTGTGCTGTTCTGGTTTGATTTAGCTTGCTATTGCTTTCTATTGGCTGAATCGTGTCTTTCGGGATTTAGGATTATGGTTGTAGTTAATCGTAGTTCGCTGTGTAAGTGTGCAATTCGCCAACTTCAATATCCATTTTCCCTGTCCGCATGTCTCTTTGTATTTTTTGTTTGCCCCTTTTTGGGATGTCTTGACCAATAAAACAAGAGCTACTCATAAGAATCTCAGAATCAGTTGTTTTTAACTTTATATATATATCCCTATGTGTCTATATTTGTGTATATAGTGGAAGATTCCTCTGCTGCAGTTGTCATGTCAACTCCATGGACGGAGATATCAATGAAGGGAGGATAGGATTTTTTATATTTCTTGTTGATTTCCTTTGTTTTTAAGTCTCCTTGTATACTATTATAAACTTCTACTGTTTACTTGGTTATGGTAGACCGCATTTTGTTTCGTGTTCCTCTCTGTTAAATGTGGAGCAGTATGAGAATTTTACTCTATTTATAGGGAATTAGGATTGCGCTTCTTCTCATGGTTTATTTTTCTGTACAGATAAAGCTGTACGATTCTGAAACTAGTGATTCACTTATTGCATGAAGGCAGAGCTCTGAGAAATTAAGTCTTTGTATTGGAAGCTCTAGTTCAACATGTCTTCTATAAGCAAGGGTGATCGGAAGGCTTCTCTTGATGCAGCATCATGGTTGTTCAATGTGGTCACCTCTGTGGGAATAATCCTCGTGAATAAGGCCCTGATGGCTACATATGGTTTTAGTTTTGGTAGGACCTCGCCTTTACTTTTCCCATCCTCTCCCTTGAATCTTTGATCTGCCTGCCTTTGATTTAAAAGATGCTATGCTTCTTTTTCTATGTGTTGTTTCGATGAACTACCTATCTTGTGCATTCTTTTGGTGTCACACATGTATGTTTTTGAAGGGGTAAAGAAGGGGAAAGCTTTTCTGTATGATAAAATTGCGTGTTTTATGACGGTAACTTCACTTTGATATTATCTGTTTGCTTAATTCCGATTGCACTACTATAGCATCTTGGATTAGGTCATTGAAGATGTGGTTCAGTTGTAACTATAAAATGGCCTAATAGACTGGATATGTGATATAGCGTGGGAGTGAGCTAGAAAAAATCCTATAGGATGGGCATTTGGCTTGGTGGTTTGTAAGAAACTATAGTATAGAGACTTTGAATAGTTTATCCTGACTTTAGTTTCATTCTCTAAATGCTAATACTTTAAGTTGATATGTTTTGATTGTGTCTACCTTTTAATGGTGCTGTTCGGTATAAACTTTTCCTATGATTTTGAAGAATCATACATTATTCCTAGGTGCTAGTTGAATAGGTGATAAATTAGAATCACAGATGCTGTAAGCAATACTATGTTGTTCAGTAAAAGCGCTAGACAGAAAATCTGAGCAGAAGGTATGCATTCAGACAACAGGCTGGTGTGGTACAGACTGCAAACATTATATCAGTGATGTGAATACCAAAAATATGTGCAAAATCTGCAAAAAAAGAAAAACTTCTCATAAAAAAATTAATTGCCATGTTCAAGATAGGCGTTCAAAGTTTCTACAAGGAAAGTATTTTTTGAACAACCTTTCCATTTCCGTGCTTTTCGGTTTATATTAGTAACGACAGTATTACCATTTGTATATCTCAACTAAAATAGCGTAAACGAACTTACTGAGATTAGCATTGGATGATAGATTTAAAATCTCTTCTATTACCAGTGAAGCAAAGAATTATTTGGTTTAGTTTCTTCTTATGTAGCTTGTAAGGAGTACAAATAATCGTTTCTGAACTTCTATACCACTCCTGAATCCTGACCTTCTGTATTATATAATGCTATTATGCAGCTACTACTTTAACTGGTCTGCATTTTGCCACGACAACTTTGTTGACACTCATTCTTAAATCGCTGGGATATATCCAGACCTCTCATCTTCCATTATCTGATATAATCAAATTTGTCTTATTTGCAAATTTCTCCATCGTTGGGATGAATGTGAGTTTAATGTGGAATTCTGTTGGTTTTTATCAGGTAACATTTAGACTTACAGCAACATTTTGAACTCTCTTTATAATAAAGTTAAGTTAGATATTTATAATAATTCCTCCTTGAAATAAAATTTTTCAGATTGCTAAGCTGAGCATGATTCCAGTATCCTGTTTTCTGGAGGTTGTCTTGGACAATGTACGATATTCAAGGGACACAAAGCTTAGTATTGTTTTGGTTTTGCTTGGTGTTGCTGTCTGTACAGTCACCGATGTCAGTGTTAATGCAAAAGGTTTTATTGCTGCTTTGATAGCAGTTTGGAGCACAGCCCTGCAACAGTATGTAAGTATCATACACTAACATCGAACCTGAATCTTTAGCTGTGAGATACAAACCAATCAAACTGAATTTCATTTCATAAAGGCAGTTTTGGATTGGTAAATGTTCACTTTCTGGTATACTTGTTGGCAACATTCATTTATTTAACAATCAATTATCTTTGTTATAGAACTTTAAATTATAAAATTGGGAAGCCTACAATAATTTTTCTCTGTTTTTTCTGCAATTGTATCGCAAGCAGTATTCTCAGGTGCATCTATAACAGACTTCGATAACTTGATTTAGTTTACAAAACTTCTAAGCATTCTCGCTTTTGTTGGTTTCATGACCTCAGTCTTGTTGGGTGTTGGGATGATATTTAAGAATAAACTTTTGTGCAGTATGTGCATTATCTTCAGAGGAAGTATTCTATTGGATCATTTAACTTGTTGGGCCACACAGCACCAGCACAGGCAGGAAGTTTACTGCTAGTAGGCCCCTTTCTTGACTATTGGTTGACAGGCAAACGAGTTGATGCTTACGGATATGGCTTGACATCCACTGTAAGTTTTCTCTATTTCTTTCTAGTTTTTTTTTTTTCTTTGAATCTTTTTGCTGTGATTACGGAGAGAAGTGAATACTAGTTAAATTTATTTCTATATCAGGTTTAGGCTGACAGATTTTCTGGTAAGAAGTTTAAAATAACTCTAACTGTAAGGACATAAGTTAATATACTACATATTGCTTATCGTAGAAGTGAGTGCCAAAATTCTGCTGCCCAAATTCAGTGTCAGCTTGCTGCATAGAAACATTGAGAAAGCATCCTTAGGTTGATTAAGAGTTGTCTTAATCTTAACTGATTCATACTTCTTTTAAACTGTCTCATATTCAATTTATATAAGTCCTCTAAGTGTTGCTTACAGCTTGAAGTTCTAGTAGATTCCTTAAGAATTTCTCAAAACTTCAGATTTGCTGTTTAGGGTCAGTAAATAGCTTTTGAAGTTCAAAGTGTCATAACAATCCAGATAACTTCCTCTAATGCACGTTATTTTTTTAGAGGGAAACGACTTTCTCGGTTTCTTTCAAGAGATGGACTTTCTTTTTTAACGAAGGTGTTCATTGTGCCCTTTTCATTACTCCCTATAGTGGATATTTAGTTAACTAATAGCATCTATGAAATCAAATGCATGTTCATATCTAATTTTCTCCTCTTTCAAAATGTTTTGAGTATAAAAGAAATAATATTTCTGAAAAGTGGCTCATAGTTATTTATTTCTGTATTTGGTCCAAACTAGTACTGCTTGGAAGGTTAACTTATCCTTTAAATTCATTTACATATTGAAACGTTTGGTTCTCTGTGATCATAATTTGACCAATCTAGTTTAAAATATGAGAATGTTTATGTACGTCTGAAGGAAAAGTTATCTTTTTGAATCGTTACTTTTTCTGAGGTTGTGTAAATGTTGAAGATTTTAATTAGATTTATACAATCTTGTTTCAGTCGACCACTTCCCTATTTTTGTATTGGAGATTTTTATTTCGTCCACCCCAGTTTTCCAGTAATACTTCTACAATTATTTCCGTGGTCTATGTTGTTGCTTCAAACTAATGCTAAATATAGGTGGTAGCGGGCGTATTCATTCAGTATCTGTAAAAGGCATGAACAACTTTCTTACATCCGTGTAAATTTTTTCTTTTATCTCTATACTACTGGCGGTATCCATATGCACGAAATCTCACTACATCCATGTAAGTTTGTTTGTCTCACTATACTGGCCAGCAGCAGCATGCATATAGCTCTGTGTAAATAAAAGCGGTGTATTCTTGACCATTGGTCGGTATGCACAGAATGTGGGAGGGTTCCCTTCCTTGGTCTCCCTTAGAACCAAATGATGTAGTTGTCATTTTCTTTTCTAAAGGATTTGGATCCTACCCCTTTACCGTAGGAAAATACTGTTATTTTTTTAAGAAACATATATTCTGTGGAGGGACCAGTTTCCTGTTTATGGACTGTGCACGTTTTGTTTGTCTTTCTCTGGAAAATGACGCGGGCATTTTCATAAGAAAAGGGGAGAATCCAAATATGTATAAACTTTATGTCAACTTTATAAATACTGTACAGTGTAGTACCTTTACTCAAGAAAATAATGAATACTGTGACTACTGGAACACTATTATTAAACTGAGCTGCTCGTGCTGTCTGCAGTTGTTCATCATTCTGTCTTGCACCATTGCAGTAGGGACAAACCTCAGTCAGTTCATCTGCATCGGTAGGTTCACGGCTGTATCATTCCAAGTCCTTGGTCACATGAAGACTATTTTGGTCCTAATCCTGGGATTCATTTTCTTTGGAAAAGAGGGTCTTAATCTACATGTTGTTCTGGGTATGATCGTTGCAATAGCAGGTATGGTCTGGTATGGCAATGCTTCTTCTAAGCCAGGGGGGAAAGAGCGTCGTAGCTTTTCCCTTCCCAAAACACAAGATTATAGTTCACTACCTGTGTCCTCTGAACCAGACACGAAGGCATAGAAAATAATAGAAATTCACTAGAGAGAAAGTGCTGCAACTTTTGGTTAACTGTGTGGAAAATCAGGTGTCCAGCGAACTGGATTAATTTTCACTATACCTGGAGTGAATTCCCAATTATTTATAGATCATAGTCATATCTTTTCTTGTGTTAATGAATTGTTTGGGAGGGAAATGGGGGGAAACAGCGTTGTTAGAAGAGGAAAAAAATCTATGCTATGTTTCATTTTTTTAATTACAGATAATGTTACTGTCACTTTTATAGTAAAGTTTAATTCCATTTTTTCCATTTGGAACGGTTCTGTTGTTAACCTTCTGCTCATGACAACTATTAGCATGTTTGAATTGCGTTCCTTATATATGTGTCAAACATACTTTTGAAGAATGAATGATATGCTTTGTACCTAATACTCTAATAGTACTTTTGGATGCTTTACCGTGGTAACCCAAACATGTTATACGTCATTGGGTTCAAAGGGAACGTGTTGGGTTGAAATACAGGAATGTGTGTTGGTAGATGATTTATAATCTTTGAGTGATTCACTTCGGCTCCACCTCAGAATCAATAGAACCTTTCATAACTAAACAAGTATCAATTTCCTTTTCAAATGGATTGTTGTGCTAAAACAAGCAACAAGCAAGCAAACACTCAACAAAGAAACCGACATATGAGGAATAAACAGGAAATAAAAGGCATATATTGCCTTGACCGTGTTTGGACAGGAGATGGATTATTAGCGAGAGTAATTTACCTTGGTATCCAATTAGGTTTAAGTAGGAAGAATAAGGCATGGTATTATGTTCAATATTCTGTCCAGTTAAAGAAAAATTTATATCTGTGATATGCGGAAATGTATTAGGCACTGATTTGTCTGTAGGGAAAAAACAAGAAAGGTTGAAGTAAGTTGTGGCAGGGATTGGCAGAGCTAAATAAAAGAGCATAGTAAATGCCTAACGTTATGTTAGGTGGGCTTCCCAGTAACCTAATCCTGAATAATTGAAGTTGCTTTCTGGAAGGTTTTTGTAGGATTCACTTGCCATGGTCCCAACAACAGCTAGATCTGCATATTTTACACAGCACTTTTGAGACAATGGGAGAGCAGGACCTGTAATAAAAGCCTGATTTTCTGAGACATGGGGAATGATGCATTCATGCAAAACAGTAAAAATTAGGTTAAAACTTGACATTTATGGCGTCACGTACCAGCACTTCTGTAGTAGCAGGTCAGCACCTGCCTCTGTCCAACGTAAAATATTTGGGTTTTTCCCCTTCTACTATTCATTTTCCACGTTAATTTTCGATGTAAATTGCTCCGCGTGCTACTTGCTTCCTACTTTCTGATACATCCACTGTGCATTGTTTTTATTTTGGACAATAAATTTTAGACCGTAAAATTCTTCTTTACTTCATAATTACTTTTACAGGATAAGTTTCAGTTTTGTTATTTTTTTTTTCTACTTCCTAATACAATACTTCAATGTTTTCTGTTGCAATCATGAATTTGTCTTGATCAAACTGTATTTTCAAAAACGCTTCACTTTTTTATTGATAACATTTATTTTAATAAACTAATTTTAATTCATGAGATGCTTGTGAGTAAGAATAATTTGAACTGATATAATAGTTAAAAGACTTAACTTTGAGTAAGAATGCTTTTGAGTAACTTTTATAAGTTTTCCCCAATTATTTTTTTCTGAAGAATTTGAACTAGTATACTCATGCACATTTTTTTCAGAAAAAAGAAAGAAAGAAAGAAAGAAATACAAGTTCTCGGAGTATGGGTATATTGACTTTTGTAGCGTAGTATTGTTTATTATGAAAGATGTTCGATGATGGAGAAATTGGTTGGTTGCTGAGGACAATATGGAGGAATCAAAAGAATGAATTCGTTATATTGCAGAATGAGATCACCAATGAGAAAGCCTATGCTTTCTGGGCTTATTATGTTTGTTGTTGAGATACTACTGACTCAATGAGAATTCCCACAATCACTATCTTCTTCCTACGATGTCAATATCTAAAGATAACCGTCTTTTTTTCGATGTACCATGTTCCTAACTGTTATCATATATATATATATATATA
>Ga0214544_1000072_pt1 | contig 124664 bp, 113 predicted proteins | sample CNSS3metaG_FD_160074 | JGI IMG/M metagenome (GOLD analysis project Ga0214544, IMG submission 160074) | Root nodule microbial communities from cowpea collected in UCLA plant growth center, Los Angeles, California, USA - CNSS3 | ecosystem: Host-associated > Plants > Roots > Nodule | place: USA...
TGAAGCTAATCCGCTGGTCCATCGCACAGCTCTCTCGCCAAGGCATCGGCTGATCCTCCCAGCCGATAGAGAACTGTTACCCATCCATCCGGTCTACTGTGTTACCCATCTATCCGGTCTGGACAGCGTTCGACCCTCCCCCTCCAGGGGAGGGTAAAGGCACGCATCGCCCTCTTGGGCCTCGGTTGCCGGAACTGCCTCCCCCCGCTACAACGGCCTCGAAGAGGATCACACCATGTCCGACATGCGCTTGATTGTTGCGGGAGCCGGCGGCCGGATGGGCCGGGCGCTGGTGCGGGCGATTGCTGAAAGCGAGGGCGCCGTGCTGGCCGGCGCGCTGGAGGCGCCGGGCTCCGAACTGCTCGGCAAGGATGCCGGCGTGCTCGCCGGCCTGCCCGCCAACGGCATCAAGCTCTCCGCCGATCTCTGGGCGATATGCAAGGAGGCCGACGGCATCCTCGATTTCACAGTGCCTGCGGCGACCATCGCCAATGTCGCGATCGCCGCCGAGCGCGGCCTCGTGCACGTCGTCGGCACGACCGGCCTGTCCGGCTCGGACAATGCCGTGATCAAGAGCGTCACCAATCGCGCCGTGGTGGTGCAGTCGGGCAATATGAGTCTTGGCGTCAATCTGCTCGCCGCCGTGGTCAAGCGCGTTGCCAAGGCGCTCGACCAGAGTTTTGATATCGAGATCGTCGAGACCCATCACCGTATGAAGGTCGATGCGCCTTCGGGCACCGCGCTGATGCTGGGCCAGGCCGCAGCGAGCGGCCGCGGGGTTACTCTCGATGACCATTCCGAACGCGGCCGTGACGGCATCACCGGCGCCCGTCGGCCGGGCAATATCGGTTTCGCCTCCTTGCGCGGCGGCACCGTGGCCGGCGACCACAGCGTCACCTTCCTCGGCCCGTTCGAGCGCCTGACGCTATCGCATCAGGCCGAGGACCGCATGCTGTTCGCCCATGGTGCGCTCAAGGCGGCGCTGTGGGCGCACGGCAAGAAGCCGGGGCACTACACCATGGCCGACGTGCTCGGCCTCGACGATATCTGATCCAATCAAGCAACGGAAAGCAGTCAATGAGCGAACGCCTTCTCGTGCTCGTGCGCCACGGCCAGAGCGAATGGAATCTGAAAAACCTGTTCACGGGCTGGAAGGACCCTGACCTCACCGAGCTCGGCGTGAAGGAAGCCAAAGAAGCCGGCCGCAAGCTGAAGGCACAGGGCCTGGTGTTCGACGTCGCCTACACCTCGGTGCTGACGCGCGCGCAGCACACGCTCGATCTCATCCTCGCTGAGCTCGGCCAGGAGGGTCTGCCGACTTCGAAGGACCTCGCGCTCAACGAGCGCGACTACGGTGATCTCTCCGGTCTCAACAAGGACGACGCCCGCAAGAAATGGGGCGAGGAGCAGGTGCTGATCTGGCGCCGCTCCTACGACGTGCCGCCGCCCGGCGGCGAAAGCCTGAAGGACACGCTCGCGCGCGCGTTGCCGTACTACGTGCAGGAGATCCTGCCCGGTGTGCTCAACGGCAAGCGCACGCTGGTTGCCGCCCACGGCAACTCGCTGCGCGCGCTGATCATGGTGCTGGAGAAGCTCTCGCCCGAAGGCATTTTGAAGCGCGAGCTCGCCACCGGCGTGCCGATCATCTACCGCCTCAACGCGGATTCGACCGTGGCCTCGAAGCTGGACCTGGCGGGGTAGACTTTGCCGCAAGCGCGGTGCCGTAGGGTGGGTTAGACGGCGACTGCCGTCTAACCCACCACTTCTGTTCTGCGGAAACCAGAGAGGTGGATTACGCTGCGCTAACCCACCCTACGAAATCCTACTGCATCTTGCCTACTGCAGCCCCAGCTGCCCGGCCTCCCAGCCCAGCATCGCCTGCTTGCGGGTGATGCCCCAATGATAGCCGGTGAGCGTGCCGCTCTTGCCGAGTGCGCGGTGGCAGGGCACGACGAAGGAGACCGGGTTCTTGCCGACGGCGGCACCGACGGCGCGTGAAGCCTTGGGATTCCTGATGTTGCAGGCGATGTCGGAATAGGACACTGCGCGGCCCATCGGAATCTTCAAGAGCGTCTCCCACACCCGCACTTCGAAATCGGTGCCGATCAGCACCACGCGCAGCGGCTGATCCGGCCGCCACAATTTTGGATCGAAGATGCGCGCCGCGAGCGGCGCGGTGCCTTCATGATCTTCCACATAGGTGGCGTTCGGCCAGCGCCGCGTCATGTCGGCGAGCGCGATCTTCTCCTCGCCGTGATCGGCGAAGGCGAGGCCCGACAGGCCGCGGTCGGTGGCGATCACGATCGCTGTGCCGAACGGCGAGGAATGGAAGCCGTAGCGCAGGGTGAGGCCGGCACCGCCGTTCTTCCATTCGCCCGGCGACATCGCTTCATGGGTGACGAAGAGATCGTGCAGCCGGCCCGGCCCGGACAGGCCGGAGTCGAGCGCCGCGTCAAGGATGCTGGCGGAATCCCTGAGCAGGTTCTTGGCGTGATCGAGGGTGAGCGCCTGCATGAAAGCCTTCGGCGTGATCGAAGCCCAGCGGCGGAACAGATGGTGCAGCTCATCCGGCGTGACGCCAGCGGCATCCGCCATCGCTTCGATGGTCGGTTGCGCGCGCCAGTTCGCCGAGATGAAGGCGATCGCCCGCCGCACCGAATCATAGTCGCGCAACGCGGCGTTCTGGGTGCCCGGCCTGGCCAGGCGCTGGTCATGTATCGCAAGGGTCATCATGACCGGAAATGTAGGGGAGGCGCTGGCGCGAAACCACCCGATTTCCGACTGTGCTCAGGTCGCCGGATGATAGGTCGGGCCACGCCGCGCGGCGTTGAGAGCCCCCACCAAGGCATTGTAAAAGCTGGCCTTTTCTGCCGGCCCGAGAAAGCCCGCGATAAGCAGGCGGCGGCCGCGGGAGATCAGATAAAGGTGCTCGATGCCGTATTCCTCATCGACCTCCTGGTCGAGCCGGACCCAGAGCGGATTGAAGGTCCATTCGGCAACCTGGCCACGATGGCTGACGCGTCGCACCCGCAATTCCGACGGCGTCACCACGATTTCCTCGCTGGCCCGTGCGGCGCGAAAATTGACCTTGAAGGCCCACCAGATCACCAGCACGTCGAGACCGAAGAAGCCGAACACCGGCCAGGCGCCCATCATCAGGAAAGCAAGGCCCGTGACGAAGCCGACGGCGCTCAGGAACAGCATCACGGCGAGAAAGCCGGTGCGGTTCAGCGAGCGGTGCGGCGTCAGCAGCGCGGAGAAGATCTGAGGCTCGTCCTCGCTCTCGGATCGCGTCCGCGCAATTTCGTTGCCTGTGCTCATCGTCCATCAGTATATCCCGATCATGGCGAAAATCACCCTTAAGCCGGTCCCGCGCAAAGCGGCGGTGCCGAAGAAAACGGCAAGACCGGTCGCGACCAAGCCGAAAGCGCCCGCGAAGAAATCACTCAAAGCCACAAAGCCGTGGACGCCGGCCGAGGTCCACGAGGTCTTCAGCCGCTTCCGCAAGGCCAATCCGGAGCCCAAGGGCGAGCTCGAGCACGTCAACCCGTTCACGCTGCTCGTCGCGGTGGTGCTGTCGGCACAGGCGACCGACGCCGGCGTCAACAAGGCGACGCGTGCGCTGTTCGAGGTTGCCGACACCCCGCAGAAGATGCTCGATCTCGGCGAGGAGCGCTTGCGCGACTACATCAAGACGATCGGCCTCTACCGCACCAAGGCCAGGAACGTGATCGCGCTGTCGGCCAAGCTGCTCAATGAATTCGGCGGCGAGGTGCCGCGCACGCGCACGGAGATCGAGTCGTTGCCCGGCGCAGGCCGCAAGACCGCAAATGTCGTGCTCAACATGGCTTTCGGCGAGCACACCATGGCGGTCGACACCCATGTCTTCCGCGTCGGCAATCGCACGGGCCTAGCGCCCGGCAAGACGCCGCTCGAGGTCGAGCTTGGCCTGGAAAAGGTGATCCCGGCCGAGTTCATGCTGCACGCGCATCATTGGCTGATCCTGCACGGCCGCTATACGTGCCTCGCGCGCAAGCCGCGCTGCGAGGTCTGCCTGATCAACGATCTCTGTCGCTGGCCGGAGAAGACGGTGTGAGGCAGCGCCGCCCCGGGCGCCGCTATCGCACCTGCCGCGCCGGTTCGATCAGCTCGGGCCGCGGGCCCGACAGGCGCTTGTGCATGTGGACCATGAAGGCCATGCCGAAGATCGGCGTCGCCAGATTGACGATCGGGATCGAGACGAAGGCGGCGATGAACAGGCCGGCGGTGAAGATGGTCGCGGCATTGTCGCGCCGCATCGCCTTGGCCTCCTCCGGCGGGCGGAAGCGCATCGCGGCGAGCTCGAAATATTCGCGGCCGAGCAGCCAGGCGGCGGCGAGGAAGAAGATCAGGAAACCGGCGCCGGCGAACAGCACCAGCGGCAGAGCGGCGAGATAGACCAGGATGGCCACGAGCGCGGTCTTGATGCCCTCGAGCATCGCCCGGCTGAACGGCAGTGCCGCGCCCGGCCGCTCGGCCGGATAATGCTCGCGCTCGACGATGTCGGCGACGTCGTCGACGAACAGGCTCGCCACCAGCGAGGTGATCGCCGGCATCAGGAAGATGCCGCCGAACACGATGCCGAGACCCGTCGCGATCGAGACGATCCAGGAGAGAACCTCGATCGAAGAATGCCAGCCCGGCCCGAGCAGGCCTTCCAGCCACACCTCGCCGGAGGTCGCAAACCAGCTGAGCAGCCGCTGCAAGCCGATCGCCAGCACGGTGATCAGCACCAACGCGAGCCCGATCGACCGCCACAGGATCGAGCGCATCGGCGGCGAGATCAATTGCGACAGCGCCTTAATGGCGGCATCCAGCATGGGGGACCCTCTGAAACAAACACCTCGCGAGAGGTAGACACCCAATGCGGCTTCGGCAAGGGCGGCTTTCTTACCCTGCCCTGGAGGGGGAGGGTAAGATTCAGCCTAGTCGTGTCTATGCCCGTGCTTGCGCGCCTTCGCCGGTTTGCCATCCCCCGTCGGGATCATCACCACGCGGCCATAGCGCACGCCGCGTTCGGCGATGATGTGGTCGGCGAAATGTCTGACCTCGGAGGCTGCGCCGCGCAGCGCCGTCATCTCCATGCAATTGTTGTCGTCGAGGTGGACATGCAGCGTCGCCAGCGCGAGGTCGTGGTGGCCGTGGAATTCCTGCACCAGCCGTTTCGACAGATCGCGCGCCGCGTGGTCATAGACGTAGACGAGGCCGGCGACGCATTGGCCGGTTTTCGCGGTGTCCTCGGCGCTCTGCTGCAGGCCGGCGCGCGCGAGGTCGCGGATGATCTCGGAGCGGTTCTGGTAGCCGCGTGCTTCGGCTGCGGCATCGATCTCCGCCAACAGATCGTCCTCGATCGTGATCGTAATCCGCTGCATCAAGTCATCTCCGCGCAGGTCGCCGAATGAACCCGTTTTACACGGATTCTGCGACGCTCACAGCCGCGTCGCACGCAGCCGCAGCGCGTTGCCGACCACGCTGACCGAGGACAGCGCCATCGCCGCCGCGGCGATGATCGGGGAGAGCAGCAGACCGAACGCCGGATAGAGAACGCCGGCGGCGATCGGAATCCCGGCGGCGTTGTAGATGAAGGCGAAGAACAGGTTCTGCCGGATGTTGCTCATCGTCGCCTGCGACAGTTTTCGCGCGCGGACGATGCCGACGAGGTCGCCCTTGAGCAGCGTCACGCCGGCGCTCTCCATCGCAACGTCGGTGCCGGTGCCCATGGCGATGCCGACCTCGGCCGCCGCCAGTGCCGGCGCGTCGTTGACGCCGTCACCGGCCATGGCGACGCTGCGGCCTGCCTTCTGCAGCTTGGTCACTACCGCGCTCTTCTGGTCCGGCAGCACTTCGGCCTCGACCTCGGCGATGCCGAGCCGGCGCGCCACGGCCTCGGCAGTGGTGCGGTTGTCTCCGGTCAGCATGATCACCTTGATGCCTTCCGCCGCGAGCGCCTTCAGCGCCTCCGGCGTCGAGGCCTTGACCGGATCGGCGATCGCGAACAGGCCGGCAAGCCGGCCGTCGACGGCCATGTTGATCACGGTGGCGCCGTCGCCGCGCAGCCGTTCGGCTTCGGCGGCGAGCGAATGGGTGTCGACGCCGATCGACGACAGATATCTGGCATTGCCGAGCACGATGGTCTTGCCGTCGACCTTGCCCGTCGCGCCCTTGCCCGTCGGCGAGTCGAACTGCTCGACCTGGCCGAGGGTGAGCTGCTTTTCCTTGGCCGCGCGCACGATGGCGTCGGCCAGCGGATGCTCGCTGGCGCGCTCGACGGTGGCCGCCAGCCGGAGGATGTCTTCTTCCGCGAAGCCGGACGCCGGCGCGATCGTCACCACCTTGGGCTTGCCTTCGGTCAGCGTGCCGGTCTTGTCGACCACCAGCGTGTCGATCTTCTCCATCCGCTCCAGCGCTTCGGCGTTCTTGATCAGCACGCCGCCTTGCGCGCCGCGGCCGACGCCGACCATGATCGACATCGGGGTGGCCAGGCCCAGCGCACAGGGGCAGGCGATGATCAGCACGCTGACCGCGGCGACGAGGCCGAAGGCGAGCCGCGGCTCCGGTCCGAACCAAGCCCAGGCGGCAAAGGCCGCGACGGCGATGACGATCACCAGCGGCACGAACCAGCCGGAGACCTGATCGGCCAGGCGCTGGATCGGCGCGCGCGAGCGCTGCGCATCCGCGACCATCTGCACGATCTGCGACAGCAGCGTCTCGCGCCCGACCTTGTCGGCGCGCATGATGAAGCTGCCGGACTGGTTCAGCGTGCCGGCGATGACTTTTGCGCCAGCCTCCTTGGTGACCGGCATGGATTCGCCCGTCACCAGCGATTCATCGAGCGACGAGCGGCCTTCGAGGATGATGCCGTCGACCGGCACCTTCTCGCCGGGACGGACGCGCAGGCGATCGCCGGCGTGCAGCGTGTCGATCTCGACCTCGTGCTCGCTGCCGTCGGCGTCGACGCGGCGCGCGGTCTTCGGCGCGAGCTGCAGCAGCGCCTTGATCGCGCCCGAGGTCGCATCGCGGGCGCGCAGCTCCAGCACCTGGCCGAGCAGCACCAGGACGGTGATGACGGCGGCCGCCTCGAAATAGACCGCCACCGCGCCCTCATGGCCGCGGAAGGTGGCGGGGAAGATCTGCGGCGTGACCGTGCCGAGCACGCTGTAGACATAGGCAACGCCCGTGCCCATCGCGATCAGCGTGAACATGTTGAGATTGCGCGTCAGCAGCGATTGCCAGCCGCGGACGAAGAACGGCCAGCCGGCCCACAGCACCACGGGTGTTGCAAAGACGAGCTGGATCCAGTTCGACAGGATCGGATCTATCCAGCTGTGGGGGCCTGCGAGATGGCCGCCCATCTCCAGCGCGATCGGCGGCAGCGACAGCACGCCGCCGATCCAGAACCGCCGCGTCATGTCGGCGAGCTCGGGATTGGGGCCGGTCTCAAGGCTTGCGACCTCAGGCTCCAGCGCCATGCCGCAGATCGGGCACGTGCCCGGACCGACCTGGCGGATCTGCGGGTGCATCGGACAGGTGTAGATCGTGCCCGCGGGCATCTCCGGTTCGGGCGCCTTGTCCTTGGCAAGATACTTGGCGGGATCGGCGGCGAACTTGGTGCGGCAGCCGGCCGAGCAGAAATGGAAGGTCTCGCCGCGATGTGTGATGCGATGCTTCGAGGTCGCGGGATCGACCATCATGCCGCAGACGGGATCTTTGACCTTGCTTGCGGCGTCGCTGTGATCATGGCCGTGATGATGGTCGTGGCCGGCATGACCGCCGTGGCCGCCGCAGCATGAGGACGCCTCAGGCTTGGCCGCCGGAGCTGCAGCTTTCGTGGAACAGCCGCACCCGGAATGCGTTTGCGCGCTGTGACGATGCTCGTGCTCGTTGTTGTTCATTGCCATGTTCGGCCCTTGCGCCTGCTCTTGAAACCCATACCCGGTAGGGGTATATAGACCACATGCGCAAGGACATCAAGGCATCCGTCGGAAAACGTCTTGGCCGGATCGAGGGCCAGGTTCGTGGTCTCTCGAAAATGGTAGAGGAAGACCGCTATTGCATCGACATCGTGACGCAAATCGCGGCGGTGCGCGCCGCGTTGCGCCGGGTCGAGGAAGAGGTTTTGAAGGATCACGTCGCCCATTGCGTCGAGCACGCCATCACGAGCGGCGACAAGGCCGACCAGCGCGCTAAGATCGCGGAGCTGATGGCGGTGATCGGACGGGCGGATCGGTAGCGCGCGCGCTCTCCACCGTCATTGCTTCGCTGCGCTCGTGGCGAAGTCTCGTAGGGTGGGCAAAGCGGAGCGCGCCCACTATCGGCCAGTGATCGCGGAAGAACGTGGGCACGGCGCCTCGCGCCTCTGCCCACCGTACGAGATCGTGCGAACCTAAGCCGTCTTCTCCCGCGCCCGCGCGCGATACATCGCGAGCTCGCTCAGCTGCACGAAGTGCTCGGAGAACGTTGCGCTCGTTCCCGCAGGCGGCGCGCTCACTTCTTGAGCCGGAATTTCAACCGACGTCGCTTTGTCAGCCGCTTCAGGAACGAGGGGCGGCGCCACGAGCGCTTCTGGAAACACACTGAATGAGCCCGCCACCTCCTCGAGCGGCTTCTGCTTGTCGGCCCAGTGCAAGGCGGTGTAGTCGAACCCGTGCACGATGGTGGGTTTGACGACTTCGAAATAGGGCGAGATGTCGAAGTCGCGGGGCATGTAGAGCGAGGAATCGCGGATGTGCAGGATCTCGCGCCGTGCGGCGCGGCTGCCGGCCTTGGTGATCTTCGGCAGGATCGGGTAGCGCACGGCGTCGAAGGCCTGCGCGATCAGGGCCGAGCAGATGATCTTGGTCGGGTCGCCCGAGCCGATCGCGATCATGCGTCGGCGCCAGCGCTGCGGTATCGGCAGCGGGAACAGATAGCGCATGAGGTCGACGATGTTCTTGGTGTCGTAGCCGAAGCCGATGCGGTTGATCGCATAGCGGCACACCGTGGTGCGATCCTCATAGGACAGCCCGACCGGACGGCAGACGCGGGTATGATAGGGGAAATATTTCGACAGCGGCGCCGAGGTGACGCCCTCGCCGATATTGGCCTCGATCAGAACATGCGGCTCGCCATTGGGCTCCTCTGCCCCATCGATCGGACCGACATAGAGCGCGGCGTGCGACCAAGTCGACTGCGTCAGGTATTTGATGATGCCGGAGATGCGGTTGTTGCCCTCGACCAGCAGCACGTCGCCGGGCTCGATGATGCCGCGCAGATGCTCGGGGTCGCTCGGCGTGAACGGCTCATAGCCCGGCACCTCCTTTGAGAGGTACGCGGCAATCACCTTGCCGACAGAATCCAGGACCGTCCCCATCTCAACCCCCCACGGCCTTTTCCGGCCGTCTTTTTCCCTTCTCTACCATGGTCGAAACGTGTTGCAATTCGGTTCATCACTCTGTGAGATCAAGCATGGTTGATTCACCATCCTGGTTGCTGCGCATCATCGGATACGGCAAGGTTCGCGGGCTGTTCACGTTCGCCGCAAGTCCCCGGAAACCATGACATGACAATCACGCGCCGCGGCTTTCTTTCGGCGTCGGCGGCCCTTGCGGCGATGCCGGTGCTGCGCGCATCGGCCGCGCCCCTGCCGCGCGAGGCTGACATCGTCGTGATTGGCGCGGGGGCGGCGGGAATTGCCGCGGCGCGGCGCATCATCGCGACGGGCCGCAAGGTCATCGTGGTGGAGGCGGCCGCGCAGGTCGGCGGCCGCTGCATCACCGACAGCACCACCTTCGACACGCCGTTCGACCGGGGCGCGCGCTGGATGTACAATCCCGACACCAACCCGATGATCCGGCTGGCGCGCAGTGCCGGGCTGGACGTGCTGCCGGCGCCCTCGGGCCAGAAGATGCGCATTGGCCGCCGCAACGCGCGCGCGGGCGAGACTGAGCAATTCCTGGCCGCCCTGGTGCGCGCCAACCGCGCCATCGACGAGGCCGGACGGGGCAAGCTCGACACCTCCTGCGCATCGGTGCTGCCGAAGGATCTCGGCGACTGGGCCGGCGCGGCCGAGTTCATGCTGGGTGCGAGCTTCGCCGGCAAGGACCTCAAGGAGCTGTCCGCCATCGACAAGGGACGCGCGCAGGACCGCAACGCGGCGATCGCCTGCCGCCAGGGTTTGGGCACACTGATCGCTAGGCTCGCCGAGCAGGCGCCGGTGGCGCTGTCGACGCCGGCGAGCCGCATCGCCTGGAGCAATCGCGACGTCAGCATCGAGACGCAAGCCGGCAAGATCGCGGCGCGCGCCGCCATCGTCACGGTCTCGACCAATGTGCTGACATCGGGCGCGATCAAGTTCGCGCCCGACATTCCCAAGCGGACGCTGGATGCGGCATCGAAGCTCAGCCTCGGTAGCTACGATCGCATCGTGCTGCAGCTGCCGGGCAATCCGCTCGGCCTGTCGCGCGACGATATCCTGATCGAGCAAAGCAATTCAACCCGCACGGCGCTGATGTTAGCCAATATCGGCGGCTCCTCGCTGTGCTCGATCGATGTCGGCGGCTCGTTCGGCCGCGATCTCGCCGAGCAGGGCGAGAGGGCGATGGTGGCTTTCGCCAGGGAATGGATCACGAAGCTGTTCGGCAGCGAGGCCGCTTCCGTGGTGCAGAAGACCAGCGCCACGCGCTGGAACGCCTCGCCTTACGTCATGGGCGCGATGTCGGCAGCCTCGCCCGGCGGCCAGCTGTCGCGAAGGACCCTGGCCGAGCCGATCGGCAATGTGTTCCTCGCCGGCGAAGCCACGCACGAGACGCTCTGGGGCACCGTCGACGGTGCATGGGAGAGCGGCGAACGTGCCGCGGACGCCGCCCTGCGCAAGATCGGCGCGCTGAAGGAGGAGCCGGCCGACGTGCCGACCCAGTCGACGAAGAAGCGGCGCGTGCCGAAGCAGTAAGACGATCAAGCCGCGATAAATTCCACTGTCGTCCCGGACCAGCGCAGCGAAGCGGAGCGCAGATTCGGGACCCATACTCACAGGGAGTGGTTTGGCGAAGACTCGGAGTTGCCACCTTGCCCCATAACCACTCCCCGGGGTTATGGGTCCCGGGCTCGCGCTACGCACGCCCCGGGACGACAGCGGAGATGTTACCGCAGCACGCCATCCAGCACCGGCAATCCAAAGATCACCGCCATCGCAATCAGCGCATAGCAGATGCCGCGAAACACCTTCTCGCTGGCGCGGCCGAACAATGAGCTGCCGAACGCAACGCCAACCGCATAGACCGGGCCGACGATCAGCGACAGCACCAGCGATTCGCGGCTGATCAGGCCGCTCGCCGCGTAGCTGATCATCGAGAAGAAATCCGAGGCGCCGAAGAACAGCACGATATTGGCGCGCGCGACCATCGGCGCGATCGGGCGGCCGAGCCAGTAGCCGACGATCGGCGGGCCTCCGGTCTGAGCGAGCCCGCTGCAGAAGCCGGAGAGGCCGCCGATGCCAACCGATAGCCAAGCGTGGTCCTTGCCGCGATAGCGCCAGCCCGACAGCAACAGCAGCAACAGCGCCGCAACGAAGCAGGAAATGATCCAGCGCGTGGTGACGGGTTCGAGTACGCTGAGGAAATAAGTGCCGATGGGGACGCCGATCAGCGCGCCCAGCACGATCACCGCGGTGGCCTTGCGATCAGCCTTTCGCCACGCATCCGGCAGCAGCGGCACGGCCGCGACGAAATCGATGACGAGAAGCAGGGCAGCAACGAGCCGCGGTGCCGCGATGCTGCTCGCCAGCGGCATGAAGATCAGCGCCGAACCGAAGCCGGAGAAGCCGCGCGCTGTGCCCGAAACGAAAGCGACGGCGCAGAGCGCCGCCGCAACCGTGAGGCTGACGTCCTTCGGAAGGAAGTCAGCAGGACTCATCCGCGCAACGTGCCGCCGGTCTTCTTGGTGACCTCGGCCACGATCTTCGTGGCGACCGCCTCGATCTCCTGATCGGTCAGGGTTTTCTCGCGCGGCTGCAGCGTGACCGCGATCGCGATCGACTTCTTGCCGTCATCGATGCCCTTGCCTTCGTAGATATCGAAGACATTGACGCCAGTGATCAGCTTCTTGTCGACGCCTTGCGCCGCGCGAACGATGTCGCCGGCCTTGACGGCGCGGTCGACGATGAAAGCGAAGTCACGCGACACCGGCTGGAAGGCCGAGAGCTCGATCAAGGGCTTGGCGCGCGTCGGCTTCTTCTTCGCCTCGGGGATGCGGTCGAGGATCACCTCAAACACGACAAGCGGCCCGTCGGCGCCGAGCGCCTCGAGCGCTCTGGGGTGCACTTCGCCGAAATATCCGAGCACGTTCTGCGGTCCGATCTGGATCGTACCGGAGCGGCCCGGATGCAGCCAGCCGGGACCACCCGCCACGATCTGCAGCGCCTGCATCGGCGCGCCTGCGGCCGCCAGCACGGCCAGCGCATCGGCCTTGGCGTCGAACACGTCGGCCTGCGCCGAGCCGGTCCAGTGCCGGCCGAGCCCTTCGGACGAAGCAAAGCCGCGGCGCACGCCACTCGCCGCCATGAACTGGTCCTGCGGGCGATCGCCTTTGAACACCTGGCCGACCTCGAACAGCGCGACATCGCCGAAGCCGCGATCGGCATTGGCCTGCGCCGCCGCGATCAGGCCGGCCAGCAGGGTCGGCCGCATGTCGGAGAGATCCGCGGCGATCGGGTTGGCCACTTCGAGCTCGCGCTGTCCGCCGCCGAACAATTCGGCCGCAGGCTTGGTGATGAACGACCAGGTCACGGCCTCGACCATGCCGCGGCTGGCGAGCGCGCGCCGCGCGCGGCGGATGCGCAGCTGCAGCGGCGTCAGCACCGGTTTGCGCGGCTCGTCGCCGCGCTCGAACGGCGTCATCGGCACCTTGTCGACGCCGAAAATGCGGACGATCTCCTCGACGATGTCGGCCTTGCCGTGCACGTCGGAGCGCCAGGACGGCACCGCGACCTTCACCACCGGGCCGGGACCCGCCATCATGAAGCCGAGATGGGTCAGGATGCGCTTCATCTCAACCTGCGGCACCTCAATGCCAGACAGGCGCTTGACTTCGGTGATCGGGAATTCGATCAGGCGGTCGTCGCCAAAGGTCTTGCCGACCAGGACGGTTTCAGAGGGCGCGCCGCCGCACATCTCCATCACCAGCTTGGTCGCGAGCTCGATGCCGGGCACCATGAAGGCCGGATCGACGCCGCGTTCGAAGCGGTAGCGCGCGTCCGAATTGATGCCGAGCTTGCGGCCGGTCTGGGCGATGTTGATCTCGTTCCACAGCGCCGATTCGATCAGCACGTCGGTCGTGTTCTCGTCGCAGCCCGACGCTTCGCCGCCCATGATGCCGGCGAGCGATTCGACGCCGTGCTCGTCCGCGATCACGCAAATGGCGGGATCGAGATTGTAGGTGCGGCCGTCGAGCGCCAGCAGGCTCTCGCCCTCGCGCGCGCGGCGCACGACGAGATTGCCCTTCACCTTCTTGGCGTCGAACACGTGCAGCGGGCGTGCGCGGTCGTAGGTCATGAAATTGGTGATGTCGACCAGCGCGTTGATCGGACGCAGCCCGATCGCGGTCAGCCGCTTCTGCAGCCATTCCGGCGACGGCTTGTTCTTGACGCCACGCACGAGGCGGAGCGCGAAGCCCGGGCAGAGCGTGGCATCCTCGACCGTGACCTTCACGGGGCAGGGGAATTCGCCTTTGATCGGCTTGATCGTGGGATCCTTGAACTTGCCCATGTCGGCGGCGGCGAGATCGCGCGCGATGCCGTGCACGCCGGTGCAGTCCTGCCGATTCGGCGTCAGATTGATCTCGATGACGGGATCTCCGAGGCCGGCCCATTCGGCATAGGCAGCACCGATTGGCGCGTCCGCCGGCAATTCCATGATGCCGTCATGATCGTTGGAGATCTGCAGCTCGGCCGCCGAGCACAGCATGCCGCGGCTCTCGACGCCGCGGATGGTGCCGACACCGAGCGTGATATCCTTGCCGGGAATGTAGGTGCCGGGCGGCGAGAACACGCTGACGAGCCCGGCGCGCGCGTTCGGCGCGCCGCACACCACTTGCACCGGCGCACTACCGTCGCCGGTGTCGACCATGCAGACCCGCAGCCGATCCGCATTCGGATGCTGCTCGGCCGAGATCACCTTCGCAATGGTGAACGGCTTCAGCGCCTTCGCCTTGTCCTCGATGTTCTCGACCTCGAGCCCGATCATGGTGAGCTTCTCGGCGAGCTTTTCGAGCGGCTCGTCGGTCTCGAGATGGTCCTTCAGCCAGGAGAGGGTGAATTTCACGAGCTCAGCCCTCCGGCAAGCGTTGGTACTTCGAGCGGCTTGAAGCCGTAATGGCCCAGCCAGCGGACGTCGCTGTCGAACAGCTGGCGCAGATCGGCGATGCCGTATTTCAGCATGGCGATGCGGTCGATGCCCATGCCCCAGGCAAAACCCTGGTACTCGTCGGGATCGATGCCGCAGGCGCGCAGCACGTTGGGATGCACCATGCCGCAGCCGAGGATCTCGAGCCAATCTTCGCCCTCGCCGAAGCGGATCTCGCCCTTGTCGCGGCGGCACTGGATGTCGACTTCCAGCGACGGCTCGGTGAACGGGAAGAACGACGGGCGGAAGCGCATGTTGATGTGATCGACTTCGAAGAATGCCTTGCAGAACTCGTGCAGGATCCATTTGAGGTGGCCGAGATGCGAGCTCTTGTCGATGACGAGGCCCTCGACCTGGTGGAATTGCGGCGTGTGGGTCGCGTCCGAATCGATGCGATAGGTGCGGCCCGGGCAGATCACGCGGATCGGCGGCTTCTGGCTCAGCATGGTGCGCACCTGCACCGGCGAGGTGTGGGTCCGCAGCAGCATGCGCGAGCCGTCCTGCTTCGGATGGAAGAAGAACGTGTCGTGCATCTCGCGCGCCGGATGGCCTTCCGGGAAATTCAGCTTGGTGAAATTGTAGTCGTCGGTCTCGATGTCGGGGCCTTCGGCGACCGAGAAGCCCATGTCGGCGAAGATGGTGGTGAGCTCGTCCCAGACCTGGCTCAGCGGATGGATGCGGCCGGCCTCAGCCGGCGCATCGCGCAGCGGCAGGGTGACGTCGACGGTCTCGGACGCCAGCCGCGCATCGAGCGCCGCCGACTTCAGCACGTCGCGCCGGACTGCGAGCGCCTGCGTGACCTTGTCCTTGGCGAGGTTGATCGCGGCGCCTTGCGTCTTGCGTTCCTCCGGCGACATCTTGCCGAGCGTGGCAAGCAGCGCCGAGATCGAACCCTTCTTGCCGAGGGCCGCGACGCGCACCGCCTCCAGGGCGGCTTCATCGCCGGCGGCGGCGATCTGGTCGAGGATGGATGTTTCGAGCGTTGCGAGGTCGGACACAGTCAAATCCTTGGCTCTGAATTCGGCTGGGTTGTCGCCGCCCGAAGGCCGTAACGTCAAGCAAAAAGCCGGTCATTTCGGGCACATGGCCGGCTGGGTTGAACCCTGCGCGGGGAGGCGGCACCAACGGGGAGACGAGGAGATCTTTGCGATGCCTTCGAGGCCCTGCCTTGCTGTTTGTCTTGCCGTTCTGGCTGTCGTTCTGTCGGGCGTTGGCACCCCTGCTCGCGCCATGATCTGCATGGAAACGTCCATGACGTCGGATGAGGTCGTCGACACGATCAACAAGCAGACCAGTTGCGAAGGCGCGATGAAGGTGTTTCGGGACTGCCAATCGGGCGCAAGCGGCGATGTCGAGCTTGGCGCCGCCGTCGAAAGGAAATGCGAGGCGGACTTCATGCCCGGCCTCAACACGGCGCAGCAGCAGGCTTACAAACGCGAGATGCGCGTCTGCGACCAGAAGTACCGGAACAAGTCCGGCACCATGTATGTCTCGTTCGCAGCTTTTTGCCGGGCAGAGGTCGCCCGGCGCCACTCGCAGCGCGCGCTGAAGGCTGCGGGCCAGAAGGCCCGCTAGCGCAAGCCTCAGGCAGCCAGCGCGGCCTTGACCGGCTTACGCCGCAAGGGCGGCTTTGGCCTTCTCGGCGATCGCCTGGAACGCGGCGGGCTCGCGGATCGCGAGATCCGACAGCACCTTGCGGTCCACGGTGATGCCCGACTTGGCAAGGCCGTCGATAAATCGGCTGTAGGTCAGGCCGAACGGACGGACCGCGGCGTTGAGGCGCTGGATCCAGAGCGCGCGGAAGGTGCGCTTGCGACGCTTGCGGTCGCGGAAGGCGTATTGCTGGGCCTTTTCCACGGCCGGCTTGGCGGCGCGGATGGTGTTCTTGCGGCGGCCATAGAAGCCCTTGGCGGCCTTGTAGACTTTCTTGTGCTTGGCGTGGGCGGTCACACCGCGTTTGACGCGAGACATGACGAAATCCTTCAGAGATGACTTTGGTTATCGGATCGCCGCGGGATGCGCGGCAGAGGTGGCAATGATCGTGGACGCGATCAGGCGTTCGGCAAGAAGTACTTCTTGACGTTGTCGCCGTCGGTCTTGAACAGCACGCGGGTGCCGCGGAGCTGACGGATCTGCTTCTTCGTCCGCTTGATCATGCCGTGACGCTTGCCGCGCTGGGCGTGCATCACTTTGCCGGTGGCAGTCACCTTGAAGCGCTTTTTGGCGCCCGATTTGGTCTTCAGCTTGGGCATTTGGCTCTCCTAATGGCCACAGAGATCCGCCCGCGAAGGCGGCTGGACCGTCAAAAATGCTCGTTAGAGCGTTGATTGTGCTCAAGTTTTGCGAACGAGCGCGAAACCCGCACGAGACATCGCCACGGCAGCCCGTAAATCAGCCGGGCGATGAAGGCTGGGCTTATGACAGAGGACAGGCCAATTGGCAACGATGAACCGCCGAAACCGGCCCGCCGACTATTGGAGGTTGCCACCCCTCATGTCCAAGCCTTCTCGCCTGAAGCAGGTCCAAAATGGCTCATTTCCCGCAACTTCTGATTGCATTCACCCGCTCGCGCCCTCTGGCGCTGTTCGCCGTGCTCGCCGCGGCTGCGCTGCCACAGGCGGCTGACGCCCGCGCCGGCGGCTATGACGGCATCTGGAACGTCACCTTCGCCACCACCCGCGGCAATTGCAGCTCGGGTTACAGCGTTCCCTTCACCGTGACCGGCACCCGCGTCTCCTCCGCCGGCGGCGGCCGGGTCTCGGGCCGGGTCAAGCGCTCCGGCGCTGTCGCCGTGCAGGTCTCGGTCGGCGCGTCCCACGCCAGTGGCGGCGGCCGGCTCGCCGGCGTGAACGGCGCCGGATCGTGGAAGGGAATTATCTCAGGCGACCAGTGCAGCGGAACCTGGCGGGCGACGAGGACCTGACACACAAAACGGCCCGCCGGGGATCCGGACGGGCCGTTGAATTCTTGAGGTCCTAAAGCGTTGCGCGTCAGCGCGGCGCCAGCACCATCACCACCTGGCGACCTTCGAACCGCGCGTCCTGCTCGACCTTGGCGAGCTCGGCCACGTCGGTCTTGATCTTGTCGAGCAGCTTGGTGCCGATCTCCTGGTGCGCCATTTCGCGGCCGCGATAGCGCAGCGTGATCTTGACCTTGTCGCCCTCTTCGAAGAAGCGCTGCATCGCGCGCATCTTCACGTCGTAATCGTGGTCGTCGATCATCGGACGGAGCTTGATCTCCTTGATCTCGACGGTCTTCTGCCGTTTGCGGGCTTCCGCGGCTTTCTTCTGAGCGGAATACTTATACTTCCCGTAGTCCATGATCTTGCAGACGGGAGGGCTGGTATTCGGCGAAATCTCGACCAGATCCATCCCGACTTCCTGCGCCATGCGGATGGCGACGACGGTCTCGACCGTACCTTTGTTGTCACCGGTCTGGTCGATCAGCTGGATCTGCGCATTGCGGATATCATCATTGATGCGCGGCCCGTCTTTGCTGGCAGCGGGCGGAGCTTTATTAGGACGGCGAATGGGTGGTTCTCCAAAGTTGTGAAAGAAGCGGCTATTTTGAAGGAAGATGCGTTTGCCGGCAAGCAAGTCGCTGGTGCGAGGCGCGAAAAACCCTCAAATGCGAGGCATTTTGGTCACGGCCCTCGGCACGCTGACCGACATAGACACCTTGCCTCTGTTCCGCAAGCGTCCCAAAGGACCAATAGCGATGCCGGTCGTACTTTCGGAACAGGTCCGGACAGCTCAAACCGCACAGCCAGAGTAAACGTTCCATGACCGATGCAATTCCCGATGCCGTGCTTGAGTTCATCGAGGTGGGCGAGGGGCCGTCCGCACGCAGGATCGCGGTGCGCCGCCGTCCCGGAAAAGGCCCCGGCCTGGTCTGGCTGGGCGGATTCAAGTCGGACATGCAGGGCGGCAAGGCCGTGGCGCTGGATGCCTGGGCCCACGAGCACGGACGCGCAATCGTCCGGTTCGATTATTCCGGCCACGGCGAATCCAGCGGCGATTTCGCCATTGGGACCATCGGCAGCTGGCTCGAGGATAGTGTTGCGGTGTTCGAACGCTTCTGCGACGGCCCGCAAATCCTGATCGGCTCGTCGATGGGCGGCTGGATGGCGCTGCTGCTCGCCCGCGAGATCAAGAAGCGTGCCGGCAAAGCGTCGCTTGCAGGGCTCGTGCTGATCGCGCCGGCGCCCGATTTCACCGAAGAGCTGATGTGGAAGAATTTTTCGCCCGCGGTGAAGAAGGAGATCGAGACCAAGGGCTTCTGGCTGCGCCCGTCGGAATATGGCGACGGCTCGCCCTATCCGATCACGCGGAACCTGATCGAGGAGGGACGCAACCACCTCGTGCTCGGCAGCGCCATCGATCTCGGCTGCCCCGTCCGCATCCTGCAAGGCGCGAAAGACCCTGATGTGCCCTGGCAGCACGCGTTTGCGCTGACCCATCGCCTGCCGGCCGACGACGTCGTGCTGACCATGATTCAGGACGGCGATCACCGCCTCTCCCGCCCGCAGGACATCGCGCGCCTTCTTGCGGCGGTGGCTGAGATCGGGTGAAGTGTTGCCAAATGCTCAGTGTCATCGTCCGCGAAGGCGGACGATCCAGTATTCCAGAGGCAGCTGTGCTTGAACCGAGAAGCCGCGGTGTACTGGATGCCCCGCCTTCGCGGGGCATGACGAGAACGGGAGGGCAACGCCAATGACGACCACCGCCATGCTGCGCGCCTTCTGCGACGCGGTCGAGCAGCGCAACGGCAAAGCCTTCGCCGAGCTGTTTACCGAGGACGGTGTCTATCACGATGTTTTCTACGGTGTCTTTTCCGGCCGCGCGAAGATCGCCGCGATGATCGACGACTGGTTCTACCGCACCGCGACCGATTTCCGCTGGGACATGCATGATCCCGTCACCGACGGCACCACGCTCTATGCGCGCTACACGTTCAGCTACAAATCAACCCTGCCGGAAGCGAACGGCGCGCGGGCGATGTTCGAGGGCGTTGCGATCATGACGCTGAAGGGCGGCAGGATCGCGAGCTATCACGAGGTCGCCAACACCGCGCCGGCGTTCGTCGATTTGAACTTCGCACCGGCGCGGATCGCGAAGATCGTAGCCAAGCAGGGTGCCGAGTTGAAGGCGCGGCCGGAGATGCAGCGGCATTTGGGGTAGCTGCATCCTCCTCGTCATTCCGGGGCGTACGAAGCACGAGCCCGGAATCCATAACCACCATCGGGAGTATGGATTCCGGGCTCACGCTTCGCGTGCCCCGGAATGACAGGTGGAAAAGTCCCTACCGCTTCGACGGATTCACCATCGGCTTGCGCTGCGCCAGCGCGGCCACGGTCGCGGTGCCGATCGGGCCCTGTTCGTCATAGAGCCAGCATTCGCCGATCGCGACGCCGTCGATGGCGTGGTGGTTCACCACCTCGAAGCCGATCCACTCTGTCACGGGCAGGCGGTGCAGATAGATCGTGACGTCGCTGTTGATGTAGCCGAGCCCCTGGTCGCCGGCGTTCGCAAACGGGCTGGCAAAATCGGCGCCGGTGGCGACGCGGACGAACGGCGTCATCGGGGTGCCCGCGACGAGCTCACGCACCTCGCTCATCCACAATCTGCGCGGGCCGAGCGAGCCCATATGGCCGGCGATCGGGCGTGTCGCCCATTTGCCGTTCATGCCGAGCCTGGGATCGGTCGGCTTGGGGATCTCGGCCGGCTTCGGCGCGTCCCAGTTCGGCGGCGACCAGACATTGCCATCGGCATTTTGCGTCTTGCGCAGCAGCTGGCACGAGGCGCGCGCCATGCTGACCCCACCGGAAAAGAACTCCGCTTCCAACACGCGGATGCGCATGCCGTCGCGCACCAGCCGCGTCGTCACCTCGATCGGCTTGTCGATGGTCGGCAGCCGGAACATGTCGACCGTGAGCCGCGCCGGCACGAATTCCGGTCCGCAATGGCGCTCCTCGATGACGAAGCCGAGCAGGCCGACGATGACGCGTCCGTGCAGCGATTTCGGATCCCATGGACCATTGGCGACTTCCGTCGGATGGAATGTATCACCGTCGCGGGTGAAGAAAGGCATGCTTGTCATGACGCGCGAGATTGCGGGAATGGGCGGGGAAATCAAGGGTGGTGAGAGCATGTGCCAGCCACAACACGAGTGTCATCGCCCGGCTTGACCGGGCGATCCAGTACTCCGCGGCAGTTGTGATTGAATCGATAGGCCGCGGCGTACTGGATTCCCCGCCTTCGCGGGGAATGACTACGGTGAGCTAGGAAGCGGCGCGCCACTCCTTGCGCACACTCTCGTCGTGCTCGTTACTGATCGCAGCACCCTTCATTGCCTCAAACTCTTCCCGCGCCAGCAATTGCCCGAGCGCCCACACCGCCGCGCCGCGCACCAGCGGACTTGCGTCATCCAACAATCGCCGCGCCGCCTCAGCCAGCGCCACCTCGCCTGAGTTGCCGATCGCAATCAGCACATTGCGCACGAACCGGTCGCGGCCGATGCGCTTCACCGGCGATTTCGTGAACAGCGCACGGAATGCCGCGTCGTCCAGCCGTGCCAGCTCAGCGAGCGAGGGCGCGCGCAACTCGTCGCGCGCGGCGAGTTTTGCCTCACGCCCCTCTTGCGCAAACTTGTTCCAGGGGCAGGCGGCAAGGCAATCATCGCAGCCATAGATGCGGTTGCCGATGCTCTTGCGAAACTCGTGCGGGATCGGGCCCTTGTTCTCGATGGTGAGATAGGAGATGCAGCGCCGCGCATCGAGCTTGTAGGGCGCTGGAAACGCCGCGGTCGGGCAGATGTCGAGGCAGGCTCGGCACGAGCCGCAATGATCGATCTCGGGTTCGTCGCGCGGCAGCTCCAGCGTGGTGTAGATCGCGCCGAGAAGCAGCCACGAGCCGAACTCGCGCGAGACGAGATTGGTGTGCTTGCCCTGCCAGCCCAGATGCGCGGCCTGCGCCAGCGGCTTCTCCATCACCGCCGCGGTGTCGACGAACACCTTCACCTCGCTCGGCGCGGTCGCGACCAGCCAGCGCGCCAGCGCCTTCAGCCGCTTCTTGATGAGGTCGTGATAGTCGTCGCCTTGCGCATAGACCGAGATCGCCGCGCGCGTGCGCTGCTTCAGGATCGCGAGCGGATCGGTGTCGGGACCGTAATTGACGCCGAGCATGATCACGCTGCGCACATCGGCCCACAGCCCGCGCGGGTCGACGCGGCGCTCCGGCTGGTTCGCAAGCCAATCCATGTCGCCATGGCCGCCCGAGGCGATGAATTCGAGGAAGTGTTGTCCGGCTGCATCGATCGAGCCCGGCGCGGTGACGCCGATGCAGTCGAAGCCGAGCGCGTGCGCTTCGCGCGCCAGCGCCGCCTTCAGTTCAGTCGGGTCGCAGCTCAGAAATCCAGGTCCACATAGGTCCGCGAGGCCGGCACGCCGGCCAGCCATTCGCTGAGCAGCGGACGGAACGACGGGCGGGATTTCACCCGCGCGTACCACGCCTTTGCTGCGTCGTCCTCGCTCCATGGCACGTCGCCCAGATAGTCGATCGCCGAAAGATGCGCCGCGGCGGCGAGATCCGCGTAGGTGAGCCGGTCGCCGGCGAGGAAGTTGCGGGTCTGCGCCAGCCAGCCGATATAGGCCAGATGATAGCGCACATTGGCCTTCGCTGCGCGCATCACGTCGGCCGAAGGCGGCCCGCCGCCGTTCTCCTCGCTCATGAAGCGCTTGTAGATGCGCTCGGTGACGAGTGGATGCGAGACCTCCTCGAAGAACTTTTCGTTGAACCAGGCCATCAGCCGGCGCACCTCGATACGCTCGGCAAGCGTCTCCGGCATCAGGCGCTTGGGGCCCATCCCGGCGCCATAGGCCTCATCGACATATTCGGCGATGATCGCCGCGCCCGGAATCGGCGGCTGCTCGTCGTCCACCAGCACGGGCGTGGTGCCCGCTGCATTGAGCAGCAGAAACGCCTCGCGCCGCTCCCAGCTGCGCTCTTCGATCAGCTTCAGGTCGAGCCCGTATTCACCCGCGATCAGGCGAATGAAGCGCGAATGCGGACAGAACGGATGATGAAACAGCGTAAACATGAAGCCTTTGACTATGTGATGGTGCTTAAGAATCCATCAATGTTTGTGCGGCGCCACACTAGTCCTTCAAAACCTCGAAGCAAGGGCGTGATTTGGCATTTTGCGATTGCGGCATGGGGTCGAATAGGCGAGAAGAGCCCCGCTTTTCCAGCCGAAATGGACCGTAAATATGTCAGACGCTATACGGGCAGTGATCCTCGGCATCATCGAGGGCGTGACCGAGTTCCTTCCCGTATCCTCGACCGGCCACCTCCTGATCGCCGAGCGCTTCTTTCATCTCGGCGAAGGCGCGTTCTGGGATTCGTTTACGGTTCTGATCCAGCTGGGCGCGATTCTCGCGATCGTGGGGCTGTACTTTCGCAAGCTGTGGGACGTTGTCATCGGCCTGTTCACGGGCGATGCCTATGCTCGCCGCTTTGTGATCGGCGTGCTGGTCGCATTCCTGCCCGCTGTCATCGTCGGCCTCGTCGCCGGTAAGTACATCAAGCTCCTGCTGTTCAATCCGTGGGTCATCTGCTTCACACTGATCGTCGGCGGCGCCGTCCTACTCTGGGTCGACAAGCTCGAGCTCAAGCCGCGCGAGCATGATGCCACCAGATTTCCGCTCTTGATGTATCTCTATATCGGCATCGCGCAGTGCGTGGCCATGATCCCGGGCGTGTCCCGCTCCGGCGCCAGCATCGTCGCCGCGATGTTGCTCGGAGCCGACAAGCGCGCCGCGGCGGAATTCTCGTTCTTTCTGGCGATCCCCACCATGATCGGCGCGTTCGCCTACGACTTCTACAAGAGCCGCGCCGAGATGACGATGGACCACATCAACATCGTCGCGATCGGCTTCGTGGTGTCCTTCATCACCGCGATCATCGTGGTGAAGACGTTCTTGACCTATGTCACCCGGCACGGTTTCCTGCTGTTCGCCTGGTGGCGCGTCATCGTCGGCACCCTCGGCCTGATCGCGCTGGCGCTGGGACGGTAGGCCCATCTTACCCCATCTACGTGCCAACCGCGCTTTCAACGCAATATAAGCTTTTGATCGGTACTCAGTTTCGCAATGTCGGGCGGCGCGCCCGGCGCAGGAGCTGAGCCATGACCCTCGTCAGCGGCTGGGGGCGCTTCCCGGTCGTCGATACCGAGATGCTGCGTCCGCGCGCGTTCGCGGCGGTTGCCGACGCCGTCGTGTCCGGCACCGTGGCGCGCGGCAATGGCCGTGCCTATGGCGATGCCGCGATCGGCGCCGTCAGGACGGTGACGATGACGGGCTTCGACCGCATCAGGTGGTTCGATCCGGCGACCGGCCGCATCCGCCTCGAGGCCGGCGTGCTGCTTTCGGACCTGATCGAGACCTTCGGTCCGCGCGGCTTCCTGCCCTTCGTGCTCCCCGGCACGCGCTTCGTCTCGATCGGCGGCGCCATCGCCGCCGACGTGCACGGCAAGAACCACCATTGCGAGGGCGGCTTCGGCCGCTATGTCGACGCCATCTTGCTGCGCACGGGCGAGGGCGAATTGATCGAAGCCTCGCGCGAGCAGAACTCCGACGCATTCTTTGCGACGATCGGCGGCATGGGCCTGACCGGGGTCATCCTCGAAGCGACCTTGCGGCTGCGCAAGGTCGAAACGGGATGGATCCGCGAGCGCGTGATCTCGGCATCCGATCTCGATGCCGCGATGCGCGCGCTCGATGCAGGCGATGCCGCGACTTATTCGGTGGCCTGGATCGATTGCGCTGCCCGCGGCAAGGATCTCGGCCGCTCGCTGATCTATCTCGGCGAGCACGCCGGCGAGGACGAGCTTCCTGCCGGCGCCGCGGCGTTTCCCGCCGGCAAGCATCCCGGTCGCGGCGTGCCCATCGATTTGCCCTCGGTGACGCTGAACCGCTTTGGCATCCGCGCTTTCAACGAGCTGTACTACCGCATGGGCGCGCGACGCGCCGGCGGCAGCCATGTGGTCTCGCTCTATCCCTATTTCTTCCCGCTCGACAGCCTTGCCGACTGGAATCGCATCTACGGCAAGCGCGGCTTTCTGCAGCATCAATGCGTGATACCCGAGAACGGCGCGCGCGACGTGCTCGGCGAGATTCTGGGTCGCGTCGCGCGGCGTGGCGATGCCTCCTTCCTCGCGGTGCTGAAGAAGCTCGGCGAGGGCGAGGGCATCCTGTCGTTTCCGCTGCCCGGCTACACGCTGGCGCTGGATTTCCCTGTGCGCGGCGACATCCTGAATTTTCTCGACGAGATCGACCGTCTCGTTGTCGCGGCCGGTGGCCGGCTCTATCTTGCCAAGGATGCGCGCCAGTCGCGCGAGACGCTCGAAGCCGGCTATCCCGCCTTGCCGCGCTTCAACGCGATCCGCAAAGCGCTCGACCCCGCCGGCAACATCCGTTCCAAGCTTTCACAACGTCTGTTCGATGAGGTCTAGGCCGTGACGTCGCGCAAGTCTGTACTGGTGCTGGGCGGCTCATCCGACATCGGCCGCGCCACGGCGCGCGCCTTTGCCAAAGCGGGATACGATGTGGGGCTCGCCGGCCGCGACGTCGCCGCGCTGGAGCCTGACGCCGCCGATCTTCGCGCGCGCTACAATGTCGAGGTCGGTGTTCACACATTCGACGTGCTCGACACCGCCTCGTTCGAGGGCTTCGTCGCCGGCCTGCCCGCGCTGCCCGATGTCGTCATCTCGATCGTCGGCCTGCTTGGTGTGCAAGAGAGCGCGCAGAGTGATCTCGTCCAGGCCACCGCGATCATGCGCTCCAACTACGAAGGTCCGGCGCTGATCCTCGGCCTGTTCGCGGAGAAGTTCTTGGGCCGCGGCAGCGGCACGCTGGTCGGCGTGTCCTCGGTCGCCGGCGATCGCGGCCGCGCCTCCAACTATGTCTATGGCTCGGCCAAGGCCGGCTTCTCCGCCTTCCTGTCCGGCCTGCGCGCCCGCGCCAGCCGGGGCGGCGTCCACGTCGTCACGGTCAAGCCCGGCTTCGTCCGCACCAGGATGACCGAAGGCATGAAGCTGATCGGCCCGCTCACCGTCGAAGCCCCCGTCGTCGGCGCTGCGATCCTTCGCGCCGTCGAGAGCAAGACCGACATCGTCTATGTCAGCGGCAAATGGCGCCTCGTGATGCTTATCATCAAGACGCTGCCGGAAGCGGTGTTCAAGAAGCTGAAGTTTTGAAAGTCGTGTAACAGGCCAGTCTTCGCTCCAGCGACAGTGCACCCCCTCGCCCCCGTTCTTACGGGGAGAGGGTTGGGTGAGGGGCTTCTCTCCGCACGAGCGGTCTTCGAGAGACCTGTACCCCCTCACTCGGATTGCTGCGCAATCCGACCTCTCCCCGCAAAGCGGGGCGAGGTAAAGAAGATTCCTCACACGCTCATGCGCTGGAACTGGCCCTGCGGGCGGAAGCGCCAGAGATATTGCGGGGCGATCGCTTCCAGCGAGTCGGCCTGGATGCCGAGTCCTTCCAGCGTCAGCCCGGCCGCCTTCGCCGCATCCGACACGATATTGTCGCGCTCGAGCAGCGTGACCTGGTCCGGCGTCAGCTTGAACGCGCCCGGCGCGAATTGCAGGAAGTTGGTCTGGAAGCGGGCGAGGCCGAACGTCAGCGGCACCAGCATGCGCTTGCGGTCGGTGATTTGGAGGATCGCCTCGATGATCTCGCGCATGGTCAGCACTTCCGGCCCGCCGAGCTCGTAAGTGGCGCCCGCCTTGGCCTTGCCGTCGGCCGCATCCGCGATCGCGCTGGCGACGTCGCCGACATAGACCGGCTGCATCTTGGTCTCGCCGCCGATCAGGGGCAGCACCGGCGACATCCGTGCCAGCGCGGCAAAGCGGTTGGTGAACTGGTCCTCGGGGCCGAACATCACGGACGGGCGGAAGATCGTGGCGGAGGGAACCGCGGCCAGAACCGCGGCTTCGCCGGCCGCCTTGGCCCTGGCATAGCGTGAGGGCGACTGCGCATCGGCCCCGATCGCCGAGACATGCACCAGCGCGCTACCTGCGGCGGCCGCCGCCTTGGCGACGGTCTCGGCGCCCCTGGCCTGGACGGCGTCAAACGTCTGCCCGCCGCTCTCGGTGAGCACGCCGACCAGATTGATCACGACATGCGAATCACGCAGCGCAGCCTCGACCGAGGCCGGATAGCGCAGATTCGCCTGCACGGTGTGGACCTGCCCGACCCGGCCGAGCGGCTGGAGGTATCCGGCGAGTTCCGGCCGCCGCACCGCAACCCTGATACGGTAATCCCGCTTGCACAGGGCGCGGACGACGCTGCGGCCCAAAAACCCAGATCCGCCGAAAACCGTGACCAGCGTGTCCAGATTCGATGCCATGGGAGCCATTCCTGCGGAAAAGAGTGCGTCTTGTCAGGCTTGTATCGGGCCGGTTTGCGATGCGCAATCCGCATCCCGACCCCGGCCTCACGCATGAATTGACAACGGCGTCACCGAACCGTAGTAACCGCCTCCGTGCCCCAAACGGCATGCCCAGGTGGTGGAATTGGTAGACGCGCTGGCTTCAGGTGCCAGTGGCTTAACGGCCGTGAAGGTTCGAGTCCTTTCCTGGGCACCATCGCTCTTCTAAGAGCGTGAAATCCAAAGCAAATTAGCAAATTCAACGGCTTACCCGCTCCTCAGTGGTACAGAAGGGTGGTACAGTGCCGTTGGCCATGTCGCGTCCGTGGAAGCATCCCAAAACTGGAATCTATCAACTCCGGAAAGCCGTTCCTGAGGATCTGCGTAAGCTTCTTGGCAAGCGCGAGGAAAAGGTAAGCCTCCAGACGCGCGATCCTTCAGAGGCAAAGGTGCGGCATGCGAAGGCCCTTGCCGAGCTCGAAGCTCGCTGGGCGAATTTGCGCGCTGGCCCGGTGCCTCTGACCGAGCGAGAAGCGCACCGTCTTGCCATGCTCGCCTATGAGCGATGGCTGGAGCAGTACAGGGACAACCCAAGCCAGCAGACCAACTGGGATACCGTTGCTGGGGCACGCCTATTTGGCCCCCCACAGACCAGGGAAGAGATCCTGGCTGCGTCGCAACGGGCGTTAGACGGTGCCCCGGAGCTGCCCGAGGACAAGATCTTCCGGATGGAGCAAGCGTGTTTGGACGCTGCAAACGGCTATCTAACGAGCAACGGGATTATCGTCGACGATCAGAACCGCCGGACCATGGCCCGCGCACTGGGCGCGGCCATTCAGCGTGCAAGTTTGACTTTGGCGAAGTTCGCAAGGGGGGAAGGCGAAGACTCGCCTGGACCTCAGGTGATTCGGTTCCCGGAATGGCCGGCACGGGCAGAGCAGGCGAAGAATGATGCCAACAGCGCCGCCTCCGACGATTCACTATCGGCACTGGTCGAGCATTGGTGGAAGGAGGCGAAGGCTGCTGGTCGCAAGCAGAGCACCTACGAGAGTTACCGCAACACTGTGACAAAGCTCGTGGGGTTTCTGAAGCATGACCAAGCGAGCCGCGTGACGCCGCAGGACATTGTTCGGTACAAGGATCACAGGCTTGAAGGCGGCGCCAGCGCGAAGACGGTCAAGGATAGTGACCTCGCGGGGCTAAAGACGGTTTTCGGCTGGGCGGTTATGAATCGACGGATCGCCAGCAATCCTGCCGAAGGACTTACCATCAAGGTCGGCAAGTCACGCAAGCTCAGGTCGAAGGGTTTCTACGACCAGGAGGCATCCGCCATTCTCAAGTACGCGCGGAGTTTTGCGGCCGGCAGGGAGGCGCCGAAGCTGGCAGCAGCCAAACGGTGGGTGCCATGGTTGTGCGCCTTTACGGGGGCGAGGGTTGGCGAAATGCTTCAGCTTCGCAAGGAGGATGTTCGACGCGAGGGCAAGCATTGGGTCCTGCACGTGACGCCCGAAGCTGGCCCGGTGAAGACGGACGAAGCCAGAGACGTCGTACTGCACCGGCAAATCATTGAGGAAGGTTTCTTGGAGTTCTACGAGAACTCAAAGAGCGGCTATATCTTCATAGATCCCAAAGCCGGCGACCTTGGCGTCCGCAAGGCGGTGAAGACCGCGCGAAATAAGGTCAATGCTTTCGTGCGCGAGGTTGTGAAGGACCCAAACGTAGACCCGAGTCACGGCTGGCGTCATCGCTTCAAGACCGTCGGCATTGAACAGGAGGTGGCCATGCGCGTGCTCGATGCCATACAGGGGCATGCGCCGCGCAACGCTTCGGAGGACTATGGAGATGTAACCATCACCGCCAAGGCAAAGGCCATCGCACGATTCCCAAACATCAACGTCAGCTAGGTAGCATTTCGCCAGAGCAACCTTGCACCACGAATCCGAGAGCCAGACGTCCGAATCGGTCGGGGAGCGCGAAAATGCGGAGTGAGATCGCGACCCACCGAACGTCGTAGAGATCGTGAAGGTCCGCTAAATGGAGTGGTTGCGCCTGCTGACCGATTTAGTTTGGTAGCGAGGGTGAGAATCCCTCCCTCTCCGCCAGCACACACAGATAATAAAATCAATAAGTTATTGATTTGCATAGGCTTTTCCGCCCGAAATTGGTACGCACGGGTGGTGCACGTGACTCTTTCGATGACTCGTCCCTGGAGCATCCCAACAGCGGTTACTATTGGTTCCGGAAGTTGTTCCGGATGATCTTCGCAACCTTATCGGGAAGCGCGAGGAGCGCTTCAGCTTGGGTACGCGAGACCCGGCTGAGGCGAAGCGACTACACGCAATTAAGCTGGCCGAAGTCGAGGAGCGCTGGTCCAATTTACGTGCCGGCCAGCGTCCGTTGTCGCCGGACGATATAGCGCGAGAGGCTACCGCGATTGGTGACCAGGTGCGACGCCAGCTGGAGGAAGACCCGTACCAACCCCTGCGATGGGATATCGAGATCGGGCCACCCTGTGGCGAGTAGGTGAGACCGGCGACTACCACTACACAGACATCACCCAGCCGCTGAGTCCAGTGCAGAGCAATCGGTCTGCTCAAAGAGCTATGTGTCATGCGCTTGTGGATGAGCGCATGGCTGCACTTGAGCAGGTGGATCAGATCGCTCGGTGTAGCGGACAAGCGAATTTCTCCGAACCATTCGTGGCGTCATCGCCTAGAGACGCTGGGCCGCCGTCACGGACTCGCGGTGGACATTCTTGATGCGATGACCGGCCACGGTCGCAAGACGGTTGCGGACACCTATGGAGAATTCCCGGTTGAGGCCTTATTTTGGGGAAATTCGTAAAACTCCGGAGCTTAAACTCTAAGGTGCTTTCCTCTGGCATAATCCGGTAATCTCTGCCATCTATTGCCATCCTTTCCGCGGGGCCTCCCTCTAAATGCCGGACGAGATTTTGACGCTGCCGGAGGTGGCCCGGTTGCTTAAGGTCGCCGAGAAGACGGTCTACACCATGGCCCAAAAGAGCCAGCTACCGGCATTCAAGGTGCGCGGGCAATGGCGTTTCAAGCGGGTGGACATCGACCGCTGGATCGATCAGCAGAAAAAAGAAGCCTCTCGAGATGAAGGGAGGAGCTGACGTGGTCGCCTCGCTGTCGTCTCAGATTCAGGACGTTTTGCTCAAGACGCAGGACGCCTACTATAAATTGATCTTGGCAGTCGGGCCAGCACGCGCGGGCAAGACTGCGGCCCTTACAGAGCTAGCGGCTAAGCACAAGTGGCCAAGAGTAAATGTTAATCTATGTTTATCGGAGAAGCTCCTCGAATTGACGCATCGGCAGCGGGCTGTCCGAGTCGTGGGCATTCTTGACGACACAGTGCGAGACCAGAACTCCAACGTCGTTTTGCTTGACAATATCGAGCTGCTCTTCGCTACAGAGCTAGCGCAGGATCCTCTCAAGCTGCTTCAATCGCTCTCTCGGAATCGGACGATTGTTGCGGCGTGGCCGGGAAACTTCGACGGTGCCTCTCTGACGTATGCGGAGCCCGGACATCCGGAAGCTCGGCGATATCCGACGCCGCAAGTCGTCATTGTCAGGGCCGGCGAAGTCGATCAGCGGGACATTGGATCGCCTGGCGAGGAGACGAAATGAAATACTCAGACCTCATTCAGTTCGAACCAATTGAGACGGTCGTCCAGCTCCGGGAAGCCGACACTGCCGCGGATGCCCGTCGTCTGGTCGAAACATTCGTCATCTCCGACCGAATGGCCGATCTGCTCGGCGAGCTCGTGTTTCCTCAGCTGCAGTTCAGCAAGCCAGCCGACAATAAGGGCATTCTCGTGGTCGGCAATTACGGTACGGGTAAGTCGCACCTGATGGCCGTCATCTCAGCGATCGCTGAGCATGCCGATCTCATTTCACTGATGACCAATCCAAAGGTCGCTGAAAAAGCATCGGACGTCGCTGGCCGTTTTCGGGTGATCCGTGCCGAAATCGGCGCCACCACCATGTCTCTGCGGGACATTGTGTGTTCGGTCCTGGAGGATGGACTGGCGCGGATCGGGGTCACCTACGAATTTCCGTCCACCGACGATCGACATGAGAACAAGTCCGCCTTCCAGGAAATGATGGCCGCGTTTCAGTCCAAGCACCCCGATCGCGGTCTGATCCTGGTTCTCGACGAGCTTCTCGACTATCTACGCTCCCGAGCGGATCAAGTGCTTAGCCTCGATCTCTCCTTTCTTCGCGAGCTTGGTGAGGTCTGCAAAGGCTCTCGCTTCCGCTTCGTTGCGGGTGTGCAAGAAAGCTTGTTTGACAATCCGCGCTTTCAGTTCGTCGCCGACACGCTCCGACGGGTCAAGGATCGATTTGAGCAGGTCCGCATTGCCCGTGACGATGTCGCTTTTGTCGTAGCCGAGCGAATTTTGAAGAAGGACGCGAAGCAGCAGGCGTTGGTGCGCGAGCACCTCGCGCAGTTTGCACCGCTTTACGGTTCAATGAATGAGCGCATGGACGAGTTTGTTCGTCTGTTTCCAGTGCATCCGGCTTATCTCGACACTTTCGAACGCGTGTACGTAGCTGAAAAGCGAGAGATCCTAAAGACGCTAAGTGCCGCAATTCGACGGATTATCGATCAGGAAGTCCCAGCAAAGGATACTGGACTGATCGCCTACGATTCCTACTGGAGTGTCTTGCGAGACAATCCATCATTTCGTTCCGATCCGGATATCAAGGAAGTTATCGATCGCAGCGGCGTTCTCGATGCAAGGGTGCAGCAGGCGTTCACCCGGCCGCAGTACAAGCCAGCCGCAATCCGGATCGTGCACGCGCTTTCGGTTCACCGCCTGACAACGTCTGATATTTACGCGCCGATTGGAACGACCGCAGAGGAGCTAAGAGACGATCTCTGTCTGATGCTGCCAGTCCCGGAAAAGGATGCCGGATTTCTGCGCACTCTCGTTGAAACAGTGCTGAAAGAGTTGCTGCGCACGGTGAGTGGTCAGTTCCTGAGCTTCAACAAGGAAAATGGGCAGTACTTCCTCGACCTAAAGAAGGATGTCGATTTCGACTCCCTCGTCGAGAAGCGAGCCGAGACCCTCAGCGATGCGCAGTTGGATCGCTATTATTTCGATGCTCTGCGGCGCGTTGTCCTCGAAGACCCAGATGCGGCGCCGTATGTCACGGGCTATCGCATTTGGGAACATGAGATCGAGTGGCGGGAACGGCGCGCCGGACGAAGCGGGTACCTGTTCTTCGGCGCGCCAAACGAACGCTCGACAGCGCAGCCTGCACGCGATTTCTATCTCTACTTTCTACAGCCCTTCGACGCACCCTATTTTAAGGACGAAAAGAAGGCTGATGAGGTTTTTTGTAAGCTAAAGGATCGCGACGATACATTCGACCGGACGCTGCGCCTTTATGCGGGTGCCCGTGAACAGGCCGCCGCTGCCTCCGGCAGCAACAAGAAGATTTACGAGGATAAGGCCGGCGACCATCTCCGCACCCTGACATCCTGGCTCCGGGAACATATGCCGAGTGCTGTCGATGTCGTGCATCAGGGGCGGTCCAAGACACTGCAGGAAGTCGTCCGTGGCAAACTTCCGCCCAATGCGACGGTCAAGGATTACGTCAACACGGCGGGCTCGGCGCTCTTAGCGCCCCACTTCGCCGATCGAAGCCCGGAGTATCCGATCTTCAGCGTTCTGGTCACGCGCCAGAACCGCGACCAGGCTGCGCAAGAGGCGCTACGATGGATCGCCGGTGGTGTAAAGAGCAAGCAGGGCGCGGCAATTCTCGATGCTCTGGAATTGTTAGACGGCGAGACGCTCAGGCCGCGCAATTCTCGCTACGCCAAGCAAGTGCTCGACGCCTTGAGCCAGAAGGGTCAAGGCCAGGTGCTCAATCGATCCGAGCTAGTCGCGCCGGAAGCAGGCGTCGACTACTGGACGAAGTTTCGCGTCGAGCCCGAGTTTTTGGGCGTGGTCCTGGCCGCGCTCGTTCACAGCGGAGACATTGTCCTCAGCCTTGCCGGCAAGAAGGTGGACGCAGCCGGCATCGATCAATTCGCAAAGGTTGGCATTGCGGAAGTTACTGAGTTCAAGCACATCGATCGCCCGCGTGATCTGCCGCTGGGGCCACTCCAGGATCTGTGTGATTTGCTCGACGTGCCCAAGGGCCTCATCGTCAATCCTGCAAACCGGGATGACGGCGTGGCAAAAATTCAACAACGCGCCGGCGAGCTTCTCGGCAAGGTCGTTGCCACCCAGGCACGCGTCCCCGAACTGGTTTTCTGGGGCCGCCCCATTCTTTCCGATCAGGAGCAGAAGGACTGGAAGGACCGGCTCGGTAGCCTGAAGGGGTTCCTGGAGTCGCTGCAGCCGTTCAACACGTCGGGCAAGCTCAAGAACTTTCCCCACGATTCAGCGGCGGTGCTTGGCCAGAAAGGTGCGATCGACCTGTCTCGCGAAGTCGACGGGCTTGGCGCAGTGCTCCAGCAGACTAACCCGCTGACGTCGTATCTCGGCAAGGCAGAGGCGTTGCTCGACGCCAGCCATCCTTGGCAGGATGATGTTCGAACCGCGCGCGCCGATCTCATGGCCAAGATCGCTAGCCCCAAGCAGCGTTCGGAAGCCGATTTCAAACGGCTTTTGACGCAGACGCTGAGCGATCTGAAGACCAAGTACCAAGACGCCTATCTGACTTCGCATGAGCGTGCCCGCCTTGGCGCTAACGACGACAAGAGCAAGGCCAACCTTACCAAGGATCCACGCCTTGCTCAGATTCAGAAAATCGCGAATGTCGAAATGATGCCGACGCCGCAGCTGCGAGATTTCGAAAACAGGCTGTTTGCGCTGAAGACCTGTTTCCGACTCGGGCGCCCAGACCTGGACAGCGATCCCATCTGCCCGCATTGCGGTTTCCGGCCGGCCGAGGAACCGGGAGGTGGGACGACCGCGAAGAAGACACTTGCTGATCTCGACGAGACGCTTGATTCCATTGTTCGCGGATGGACGGACACGCTGCGCACCAATCTCGAAGACCCGACCGTATCGGGAAACATTGACCTGGTCAGCGATCCCGTGGGAAGGCGCGAGCTCCAAGCCTTCCTGAAGAACAAAGCACTGCCAGATCCGGTCGGCCCAGCTTTCGTGAAGGCGCTACAGGATGTGCTGGGTGGTCTGCAGCCGGTTACATTCGGTGCTCCTAATCTGCAGGCGGCACTCTCAGAAGGTGGCCTGCCATGCACCATCGGCGATCTGAAGGAGCGCTTCGATCGCTACGTCGCCAATCTGACCAAGGGCAAAGATGCGTCCAAGGTCCGCATTATTATCGAGTAGGTCGGATTGATGTCAGGTGGAGTCAGCACGCCAGTTTCCTCCGCCTTCCGACGGGCCTCTCTAGTCTATCCGCAGCCAGTGGCCATTGCTTGCGGGCGCGTGTTGCGTGGCAGGTCTCATTCGGAACGATTGGATGCGTGTCTGCGTGCCGGTGAAGTGCTCACGCGTTATGTCGCAGCAGTTGCGTTATCATCCTTCGCTGCGCGCGAAGGCGGCGACGGTCTAAACGTCTCCGCCCTAGATGGGAACTTGGCTTTTGGCCACTTTCTGTCCACTGCCCAGCAAATAGCCAACATCGAAGTACCGCACCCCTTGGGGCCCTATCTGGCCGCTGGCTTCAAGCCAAAGAAGGGGCAGGTGACAGGTGTTACCTACTCGGCACTTGAAGCGCTGCTGAATTTGCGAAACGAGCTTGGTCATCAACTCCAGACCGTCAACTCTCCAAAGGCGCAAGCCTTGCTCGAAGAGCGGAAGCCGGACGCCCAACTCGCTGAAGCGCTGAAGGGGGTTGATGGGCTGCTGACGCTTCCGCTATTCGTCATCGAAGATCAGCAACTCGTCCAAAAGGTAATCCGAGTCCGCCGCCTTCTGCTCATGGGGGAATCTGCCGATCCTTCCCCGGACGAGGTTGAGGTCACTGAAGGGGTGGAAGAGCTTGGTGTTCCATATGTGTCTATCAACGCAACCCTTCTGAGGCTTCCACCGATCCTCGTTTGGGAGCTTGTCCAACAGCGCGCGAATACGCGTCTGCTCTTTTTAGATAAAGTAGGCCCACAGGCGAGTCGCTATAAGACTGTGGAAGGCGATGAAATAGCCGGGGGGGCGGACTGCGCCGCCGAAATCGCCGCGCTGTGTGCGGGAAAGAAACGACAGGCCGAACGCGTCGAGCTTCGCGATGGTCGACACCTCGCGCGCGAATGGGGCGAAAGGCGTCGGTTGATCGAGGAAACCGGAGCTCGAGGCGAAGGACTCATTCCATGGGATCTTTTCAATCCCACCACTCTCAATTGGTTCGTCAGCCGTCTAACCCCAAAGGCCAACGGCTCACCAGCCGAAGTTATTTGTGAACGCTTGCTCGACGGCCGGACGTCTATCAACGCTCATGAGCGGCGACAGCTTGTGCTGCTTTTCGGCACGCCGGCGGCTGCTCGCGAGGAGCTTCGTCGCGATGTGATGGATCTTCAGGTTATCACCGACCCTCAAAAAAGATGGGACGATCGCCTACTAATAGAGCGAGCTAATCTTTTTGAGACGCTGCGACAAGCCATCGACTTTCTCGCCCGAAATCTCCGGACCGCCGGTTTTACGCTAGAGGGTTTGGCTAACACAACCGGTGCGCCTGACTACATCGCCATTCGCGAGGCGCTCGTGAACCAATTCATCCATCAAGACTACGCGGACCAAACCGCGTGTGCACGGGTAATAGTTCGGCCGCACGAAACAGTTCTGTTCAACACTGGACATTCCTTGGTCGATGTAATCCGTTTGGAGGAGGGGGGTACTAGTCAAGCTCGTAACCCCCTTGTGGCGAGGGCTGTTCGACTGGTGGGCTTTGCCGAGATCGCCGGCTCAGGCCTGCGACTTCTGCACAGCGCTTGGCGCGGCGCTCACCGAATGCCACCGAAAATCGCATCGGACCGCGCTGCCAATAATTTCACGTTGACCCTCGATTGGCGGCCTTTTGCCGAGCCGCAGGATGAATTGGGGCACCGCCTTGGCGTGAAGCTGACATTGAGTCAGGCAGAGACTCTCAGACTAGTAAAGTCTCAGACGGACGCGACAATAGAGACGCTGAGTGAAATAAGCGGCCTGAAAACGGACGCGCTACGGGTCGACCTTGATCACCTTCAGCTGCAAAGACTCCTAGAATGTCATGACGGCCACTATGCCGTCGCCGAGCATCTGCGAGATGTCATATGAAACGACGATCCAAAGGGAATGGCGACCTCTTCGTCGAGGAGTCGGGGCAACTTCGTCTGGTCGACAAGTCCGCGGAGCAGCAGGCGCTGGAAAAGGCCAAGGTCGAATGTCTAGGGTTGACGTTCGACAGTGAAGATGCGCGTCGGACCTACTTTGCCGATCGGCTGCGCGAGAAGCTAGCGGATCCTGAATTCCGCAAGACACCGGGATTCCCGAAGGGAACGGACGAGGACATCATCCGCATGTCCGATCCACCTTGGTACACGGCGTGCCCAAATCCCTTTCTTGTGGACTTCGTACGCGTATATGGCGAGCCTTACGATCCGAAGGAGCGCTATGAGCGCGACCCTTTCGCGGTCGACACGAGCGTCGGAAAGACCGATGTACTCTACAAGGCGCATGGCTACCACACGAAGGTACCGCATCTCGCAATTGTTCCGTCGATCCTTCACTACACGGAGCCAGGCGATATCGTGCTGGATGGTTTTGCCGGCTCGGGCATGACGGGCGTCGCCGCTCAGTGGTGCGGCTCGGCGCCAGCGGATTATCGTAAGCAGCTCGAGGCAGATTGGGCGAAACAGGGGCTGCCGAAGCCGAAATGGGGCGCCCGCCGCTCGATTCTAAATGATCTTGGCCCCGCGGCTACTTTTATCGCGGCAAATTACACGCTGCCATTCGACGTCGCGGCGTTTTCCAAAGCTGCGCGGCGCATTTTGTCCGACGTCGAAAATGAACTCGGCTGGATGTACGAGACGCTCCATACAGACGGAAAAACCAAGGGGCGCATCAATTTCACAGTTTGGAGCGAGGTGTTCACCTGTCCGGAATGCGCGGGCGAAATCAACTTCGTTGAAGAGGCTCTCGATCTATCTACGAAGCGTGTCCACGTTCGTTTTGCGTGCCCGCATTGTTCCGCTGAGCTGACAAAGGACAATCTAGAACGAGACTTTGAGACGTTGATCGACCCAGCGTCCAAGCTCCCCTGGAAACGCATCCGATTTCGTCCAGTTTTGATCAACTATAGTACGGGAAAATCCACGCACGAGAAGACGCCTGATCAGAGTGATCTGCGCACGCTCGAGCGGATTGCTAAATTAGCTCTGCCAAGAGAAATCCCAACCAATGCCTTTCCGATTGATGAAATGTATCACGGCACGCGACTGGCCCCAAAAGGGTTCACTCATGTACATCATCTTTTTTTGCCGCGGGCTACGCAAGCTCTCGCGTCTCTCTGGCGTCACGCCAACACTGAACCCAACCAGCGTCTTCGCTCCATGCTGCTCTTTTTTGTTGAGCAAGCTATTTGGGGCATGTCACTACTCGCGCGATACGCGCCAACGCATTTCTCGCAAGTTAATCAGTATTTGAATGGTGTCTACTATATTGGATCGCAAATCGTCGATGTCTCCCCGTGGTACATCTTGGATGGAAAGGCGAAGCGGCTTGGAACGGCATTTTCCGGCCTTTGCAACAGACAACACTTTGTAGCCACGCAGACCGGCACATGCGCAGAAATTCCAATTCACGATAGCTCTATTGATTATATCTTTACCGACCCTCCGTTTGGCGAGAACATCTACTATGCCGATCTAAATTATCTGGTGGAGTCATGGCATCGAGTTCTCACGGAGGCAGAACCTGAAGCGATAGTCGATAAAACAAAGAATAAAAGTATTCTTGACTATCAAGCTCTGATGCGCGCTTGCTTCGATGAATATGCTCGCGTCCTGAAGCCGGGTCGGTGGATGACCGTCGTCTTCAGCAACTCGGCGAATGCAGTGTGGCGCGCCATCCAGGAGGCGCTTGGCACAGCTGGCTTTATCGTCGCGGATGTCAGGACGCTAGACAAGAAGCAGGGCTCCTATCGGCAAGTTACCAGTACTGCCGTCAAACAGGACCTTGTAATATCGGCCTATAAGCCGACCGAAGCGTTAGCTAAACGCTTCGCCTTGGGAACATCGTCGCCCGAAGGTGCTTGGGCCTTCGTGGCCGAGCATCTGGGTCACGTTCCCGTTTTCACCAGCATTGAAGGTGTCGCTGATGTGCTCGCCGAACGTACCGCGCAAGTGCTTCACGATCGCATGGTGGCCTTCCACGTTCAGCGCGAACTCCCGGTACCGCTTTCGACCGCAGAATTTTTGAGTGGCTTGAGCCAACGGTATCCGGAGCGCGATGGCATGTACTTCCTACCGACGCAAGTCGCGGAGTACGATCGTAAGCGCAACACAGCTGCCGAGTTGCGCCAGTTGAGTCTATTCGTCATCGATGAGGCAAGCGCCATTCAGTGGGTGCGACGCGAACTTCAGGGCAAGCCTCGGAGCTTCCAGGATCTCCAGCCCGCATTTATGCGTGAAATCCAGAACTGGGCGAAGCACGAGCAGACGGTCGAGCTCAAGGAAATCCTCCGTCAGAACTGCATCCACTACGATGGCGACGGGCCGGTGCCGAGCCAAATCCATTCTTATCTGTCGACTAACTTCAAAGACCTCCGCAATCTTGGTAAGGATGATCCCGCCCTGATCTCCAAGGCAGCAGATCGGTGGTACGTACCTGATCCCGGAAAACAAGGTGATTTAGACAAGCTGCGCGAGAAGGCGCTGCTGACGGAGTTCGAGACTTACAAGCAAGCAAAGGAACGCAAGCTGAAGTTATTCCGTACCGAAGCGGTGCGGACCGGTTTCAAAGCCGCTTATGAAGGGCAAGACTACAAGACCATCGTTAGCGTCGCGGCGAAACTACCTGAGAATGTCCTACAGGAGGACGAGAAACTGTTGATGTACTACGACGTAGCAAGCATGCGTCTCGGGGATGAGTAAGAGAAATACTTAAATGTCCCGAAAAAAAGAGAAAAAACAAGAAAGCGGTGACCTCTTCAACTATAGGTCGGGGCAGCTTGGCTTGGTCGACAAATCGGTCGAGCAGCAGGCCCTGGAAAAGGCCAAGGTCGAATGTCTAGGGTTGACGTTCGACAGTGAAGATGCGCGTCGGACCTACTTTGCCGATCGGCTGCGCGAGAAGCTAGCGGATCCTGAATTCCGCAAGACACCGGGATTCCCCAAGGGAACGGACGAGGACATCCTCAAATTATCTAACCCGCCCTATTACACCGCCTGTCCCAACCCGTTTATCACGGAGCTAATCCATTTCCATTCATCCAGGCAAAACCATGATTTGATTGGCCCCAGCGAGCCCTACACAAGCGACGTGATGTCATCAAAAGCGGATGCCGTTTACACGGCTCATTCATACCATACCAAAGTGCCGCCGGCCGCGATCGCTACCTATCTGCGGCACTACACCAAGCCGGGCGACATCGTTCTCGACTTCTTCTCTGGATCTGGAATGACGGCAGTCGCCTGTCGGATGATTGATCAGGAACAAGTTTCACGCGCAGAGAAGGAGACTCAAAAGCTCCGCTTGCCGATTTGCATCGACCTTTCGCCCGCCGCTACCTTTATTTCCTCCGTATACCTATGGCCGGACCACGAAGATAGCTTCGAGCGAAAGGCGGCGCTATTATTGAGAGAAACAGATTCGTACGCTGACTCTCTCTACCGGACTGGATTAGAGCTTTCTGCCGCTGATGCAGTAGAATATGTCCTATGGATTGAAGCACTATTTTGCCCTGCGTGCCAAGGCGAGGTGGTCAGCAATAGCGTCGTAAAGGCCACAACCTCGATCGGTTCGGCCGATGAATTTCCTTGCCCGCACTGCGGTGCGCTTGTCAGCAAAGCGCCAACGAAGGCATCGGGCGCCGTTCGCTTAGAACGGCGTCTACGCACGATCCATGATGTTGGCGTTGGTGGAACACGACTCACTATGCGGCGCGTTCCCGTGGGTGCCCAGGTCATAAAGGGCCAATCTGGTAAATCGTCAAATCGTAGACTGGTTACCATTGCGCCTGATGCATGCGAACATCAAATGCATGAGGATCTTCAGATACCGTACTGGTTTCCGACAGATTCACTAATCCGCGGCGAACGATTTCTGCAAAAGGATTGCCTTGAGAGCTACGGCATTACCGACGTTCACCACTTTTATCTGCCTCGCCAGCTAGCCGTCTATGCCCGGATGTGGGCGAAGGCGAATGATGTCCCACTGTGGCGCGAGCGCCAATCTCTCTTGTTTTTTGTTCAATCAAACGGCTTAGGGCTGACCGTGCTTAATCGCTATCAGCCGACCCAGTTTGGGAAGGAAACTGGTGGTTCGCAGGTGAACCGATACTTCACCGGGACGCTTTACGTTCCGTCCATGGTGTCAGAAGTGACGCCCAAATATGCTTATTCGAATAAGCTGAGGCGGCTGGTCAAGGCGTTCGCCTTGATACGAAAACAACACGCCTCATCCGCTATTGTCTCCACTCAAAGCGCCACTGATTTGTCAAATATTCCAGATGACAGCATTGACTATATCTTTGTTGACCCTCCGTTTGGAAGGAACCTTCAGTACTCCGAACTCAACCAGATATGGGAGTCCTGGCTAAGAGTTAGAACCAATCGTGACGATGAAGCGATTATGGATAGCTCTCGGCGGAGAGAGACGATGGAATATGCTGGGCTAATGCGTCGAGCGTTCCAGGAGGGCTACCGTACTTTGAAACCTGGAAAGTGGATGACGATCGAGTTCCATAACTCATCCAACATTGTCTGGCACGCAATCCAAGAGGCGCTATTTGCCAGTGGCTTTATTGTTGCTGATGTACGAGCGCTTAACAAAGGTCAAGAAACGTATAAGCAATCGCGCCAGGGCCTAATGACCCAGGATTTGGTTATTTCGGCATATAAACCTACTGCCACGCAGGAGTCTGCGCGAACTCTTCGGTCAGTGTCAGACGTTGATGTATGGCGGTTCACGAGGGAGCATCTGCAAAGAGTTCCACAGCCGAAACTGCGAGACGGCCTTCTGGAGCCAGTTGTTGAACGTCAACCGCGCGTGCTGTTCGACAGAATGGTTGCGTTCTTTGTGCAGCGACAAATCTCTGTGCCTCTGTCAGCTATGGAGTTTTATTCGGGACTTACACAACGTTTCCCACTCAGGGATGACATGGTGTTTCTGGAGGAGCAAGCTGCGCAATATGACAAAGAGAGGTATGTGGCCGGCGAGATCAAGCAATTCGAGATGTTTGTGGAAGATGAAGCGTCAGCGATTGAGTGGTTAAGACAGCAGCTTTCAAAGAAGCCGCAGAAAGCGTCGGACATCCAACCGACGTTTATGCGCGAGACAAATGGCTGGGCGAAGCACGAGAAGCCTCTTGAGCTTGAGGCACTGCTCTTGGAGAATTTCATTCAATACGACGGAAGGGGGCCGGTTCCTTCACAGATTCACAGCTACCTCTCAACGAACTATCGCGAATTTCGGGGCCTCGAAAAAGACGCAACGGAATTGCGAGGCGCGGCGATGGGACGATGGTATGTCCCCGATCCCAATCGTCGGATTGACCTGGAGAAATTGCGCGAAAAGGAATTGCTGGCGGAGTTTCAGTTGTATCGAAATTCGTCTGATCGAAGGCTGAAGGTTTTCCGCACCGAAGCGGTGCGCGCCGGCTTCAAGGCCGCCTATGAGGGGCAGGACTACAATACTATAGTCAGCGTCGCGGCGAAGTTGCCCGAGGATGTATTACAAGACGATGAGAAGCTGTTGATGTACTACGACGTTGCGAGAATGCGCCTCGGTGATGAGTGAGGCGACGCATGGAGGCGGGCGAGTGGTGGCACAGCATAGACCATGATGAACCCGGCCGGGTCGTCGATACGGACTCTCTTTGGGGGCAAACAACATGCCTGGTTTGGCTGCCGCGACGGGGGATCGCGGTCCGAGTACTGCAGGCGCGTCTCGCTCCTCTGAAGTCGAGTGAATCTCATCTTCTCGACCACCTTTCCTACGTCGGCGCTGCCGCACGCATCGCCGATTCTCTAGAGCGGGACGCATTGGTGGCTCCGCTGGAAGGCACGGTCATCCCGCTGCCACACCAGCTCCTCGCTCTGCAGCGCGCCATCTCCGGCGATCGGATTCGCTATTTGCTGGCCGATGAGGTCGGACTCGGCAAGACGATCGAGGCCGGGCTGATCTTGCGAGAACTCAAGATTCGAGGGCTGGTGCGGAGAATCCTTGTCGTCGCTCCTGCTGGACTGGTGCTGCAGTGGCAGTCGGAAATGAAGAGCCACTTCAATGAGGACTTCCGTCTCATTCTTCCCAGCAGCCTGAGCGCGCTTCGTCAGGCGGGCGCTATCAATGAAAACGAAAATCTGTGGCGAATGCACCAACAAGTCATTTGTCCGCTCGACTCGGTGAAGCCAATCGACTCCCGCCGTGGCTGGAGCCAAGAGCAGCTTGCCAGGTACAATCGCGAACGTTTCGAGGACCTAGTCTCGGCTGGATGGGATCTGATCATTATCGATGAGGCCCACCGCATTGGCGGCAGTACCGAGCAGGTCGCCCGCTTCAAGCTGGGTGACGCCCTTTCGCAGGCGGCGCCATATCTGCTTCTGCTATCGGCGACGCCGCACCAGGGGAAGTCGGACGCCTTTCGCAGGCTAATCGGTTTTCTCGACGCGGACGCTCTACCTGGCGACGAGACGATTTCGCGCGAAGCGGTCGCTCCTTTCGTCATACGTACCGAGAAGCGCCGCGCGATCGATGCCGAAGGTAACCCGCTCTTCAAGCCGCGCTTCACGCAGCTGGTGCCGATCGAATGGGGGACCGCGCACGCAGAGCAGCGCGCACTCTATGACTCCGTGACCGAGTACGTTCGCGATGGCTACAACCGGGCCGTCAAGCAAAAGCAGACCGCCATCGGCTTCCTGATGATCCTCATGCAGCGGCTGATCACCTCAAGCACCGCTGCGATCCGTGTCTCTCTGGAACGTAGACTGGCGGTGCTTGATCTGCCCCAGGACCAGCTTTCACTATTCCCGGAGGATGTGGGAGAGGATTGGTCCGCACTAGATGGTCAGCAACAGCTCGACATTATTCTGAAGACGCGGCTAAAGGGTCTCAAGGACGAGCGCAAGGAGGTCGAACTTCTTTTGTCGGCTGCGCGCCGCTGTGAAGCCAGTGGTCCGGACGTCAAGGCCGAGGCGCTGCTCGACCGAATTCAGCAGCAGCAGCGCGAAGAGAATGACCCAACTCTTAAAGTCTTAATCTTCACGGAGTTCGTTCCGACCCAGGTGATGTTGGCCGAGTTCCTTGAGCGTCGCGGTTTCACCATCGTGTCGCTCAATGGCACGATGGATTTGGAGGAGCGGCGGGAGGCGCAACGCCGGTTCGCGACCGACGCGCAGATTCTCATCTCCACCGATGCCGGAGGAGAGGGTCTGAACCTTCAATTCTGCCACGTGATCGTAAACTACGACCTTCCTTGGAACCCGATGAAGATCGAGCAGCGAATCGGTCGCGTCGACCGTATCGGGCAGAAGCACATCGTGCGGGCGATGAATTTTGCGCTCGAGGGGACCGTCGAGCTTCGCGTGCGGGATGTATTGGAAGAGAAGTTGGCTAGGATTCTCGAAGAGTTCGGCGTCGACAAACTCGCAGATGTGCTCGACTCCGAAGAGGGCGGCGTTCCATTCGAGGAGTTATTCGCACAGGCAATCGTCGCGCCCGAGGAAGCCGAGCGCCGCGCCTCGGCTTTGGCTGGTGAGATACGTCGGCGTGCCGAGGAAGCACGAGCTGGTTCTAGCCTGCTCAGTGCAACGGAGCGGTTGGACCCGTCTACTGCGCAGAAGATCGAAAACCATCAGATGCCATACTGGACTGAGCGGATGACCCTTGGTTATCTGCGCAGCCAGGGGGCAGCCGGCGCTTCCGTCAAGCCGGCCAAGCTTGGTTATGACCTCCGCTGGCCCAACGGCGAAGGATGCCTCGCAGCCGTGTTCAACCGGCACGACGCGGATCAGCCCGGTGCCACGCTGATCACACTCGAAGACGAGAGGGTCCGGCGGGTCACAAATAGTTTGCCTGTCTTCGCGCCCGGCCAGCCGATTCCCACAATCTTGATCCCCGACGTTTCCGACAAGACAAGCGGTTTCTGGTCATTGTGGCGGATCAGCCTCCAAACAGTTGGTGGGAGGGAACAGCGCTTCCTCGCACTATTCCTGGCAGAGGATGGCCGCATATTTGGCCCGACGGCGCGTACTATCTGGGAACGACTAATCGACATGCCAAATGGCTTGAGCCAAGAGGGTGAGGAGATATCAGGTTCCGCCGCCCTCGAAGCGTTTGAAGGCAGCCGTAAGGCTGCAGAAGTCCAGGGTGCACCAGTCTTTGAAGAGCTCGCCGCGGCTCATCAAATGAGTATCATGCGTGAGCGTAAGAAGGGTGCGCACGCATTTGCATCACGTCGTCGTGCGATCGAGCGGCTTGGGCTACCTCAGGTTCGAGCTCACCGCCTTCGGACCCTGGACGACGAATATCAGGCATGGACTCGAGAGCTCATGACGCGCGAAGCCGCGCTCGCAGATCTCGCGACGGTCCTCATGGTTCGCATAGCCCCGATGGGAGCCAATACATGAGCACCTCGTTGCCTGGTGGTACATGGCGGGAGCCTATTCTGACGGAGTTCAGCCGAGACATCGCCAGTGTAGCGCGTTTGACCGTCGTGGCCGACCCCGACGAACTGCTGACGGAGCAGGGTATTATTGACGGTATCCGCCAGCGCGGATTCGAGATCGTGCCGTTTGAGGACCACGTCGCCTTTCGATACGCCTATGAGAGACGTTTCCGGGAGGTTTGGGACAATGGCAACGACACGAACTTGGTCGTTGTTTTGCGAGCGGCGCGCTCGGATATTAGTGACCTTCCCTTTGACCTGCTTCAGAAGGCGGAGTGCGACGGGCGGCTGCTTTCGTTCAGTCTCGCAGAGCTGTTCCCTTCGCTCGCCCCTCATGTTCTTTCGGAGCTCGATCGTGGGGAGCTCGACGCCGTGTCTGCCGCCCAGCAGCTTTTTAAGCCAGAGCCTCTCGGGGAGAACGCAACACGGGATTTTCTTCTGCGAAACGTGTTTCGACTCGATCCCGCTCAAATTCAAAGCGATGCCGATCTGCTCCGCGCCCTTCTGCGGCGCCACTACAGCGGCAAGATTATTCCGAAGTCCTTGGACGAGCGATTGATCCAATTGCTGCGGTCCACCGAGCGATGGCACGATTGGCCGCTCGATCAGATTTTATCTAACCGCGCGAGTTTTTTAGATTTTCTACAAGAGAGATGGCCGATATTCTTGCAGCATCGTTTGGACTCGCAGAGCAAGAAGCCCGATACCTACGATCTGCAGTTCTCAGGTCCAAAGTATCTTCCATTCGATCACGACGACGTGCGAGTCTATGTCGACAATCTCTTCACGGATGGCTTGCTAACTCCGACGAACAGAGTGCCTCGGACCCTGGTCGAGGGAACATGGATGGCCGTCGGTGTGGCAGGATCCCAGTCCTCCGACGACACCTCGCGCCTTCGAAGGCTGTTAGAGCTATTGCACTCCAACCGCCCATCACCGAGCAGCGATTATCATGAATGGGCTCAAGCTGCGGCTCGGTGGGCGGAGATTGTTTCCTTGCGTTGGTCGCTGCATGGAGATATGGCGTCCGAAGACAAGGATCGCTTCGACGCCGCACACCAATTGATCGAGCAGAGCTTCTATGCGTGGATGGTCGGGCACTACGCCTCTCTGCACAGCCTCTCGTACCTGCCGCGACCGGTTATGGTTCATCAGATCCCGAAATATATGGCCCATCGGCTTGTCGTGAAGGGAAGCAAGGCGAAGCTGGCTGTTGTTATCATCGATGGTCTGGCCATGGATCAGTGGGCAGTCGTCCGTCAGGAAATGCCGCATCGGAAATGGGTAACCGAGGAATTTGCTGCCTTCGCTTGGGTGCCGACGCTGACTTCAGTGTCGCGCCAGTCTATCTTTGCTGGCGATCCTCCGTTCTTTTTCGGGCAAAGCCTCCACACGACGGGCAAGGAGGAGCAGCATTGGTCGCGCTTCTGGGAAGATCGCGGCCTCCGAAAAGGCGATGCCGTCTATGCCTGTCAAGGCACTATGGAAGACGACGACGCCTTCATCGCCCGGGTAAGCGGGAAACTCGACGAGCCGCGCTGCAGGATTGCAGGCATCGTGGTCGGGACGATCGACCAGATGCTGCACGGTATCGTCACCGGAACCGATGGCATGCATGCCGGGGTACGTCATTGGGCTAAGAGGGGTTCGCTTTGGCGTCTCATGGACGCTCTGCTCGATCGCGACTTTGAGGTTGTCGTCACTGCCGATCACGGTAACGTGGAAGGGATCGGCATAGGAAAGCCTAACGCGGGCGCGACAGCCGACGAGCGCGGCGAGAGAGTCCATGTGTTCCCGGATGCTCTGCTGCGATCTAATATCTCGGCGAAGTATCCGGGAGCCCTTGAGTGGCCCAGCATCGGGTTGCCCGATGACTATTTTGCGCTAATAGCCCCACCGCTTCGCGCCTTCATCGGTGAAGGGAAAAGAACCGTCGCGCATGGTGGAATTTGCATCGAGGAAGCGATCGTCCCCTTCGTGACGGTGACGAGATCAGCATGAGTTCCAGAAGAAAGGCTACGATCGGCTTTGATCGAACGATCCACATCGAATGGCTAGATATTGCCGTCGCGCGGGTCTCAAGGGGCGAGCCTTCGTCGGAGGTGCGGAAGGTCCTGTGGGACTTTTTAGAAGACCTCGTTCCAGGTAATAACAACAGCAGTGGGCGCGGAAAGACCCTTACAGTCCTAACCCGTATCTGGCTAATGGTGCCGGAGCAAGTCGAGCCGTTGCGAGACCGCGCTCTCAGGAGTCTCACAGCGGCCAACAGCGAGAACCGCGTGGCTGTTCATTGGGCCATGGTTGTGGCTACGCATCCTTTCTTTTTCGATGTTGCCACACATGTCGGAAAGCTTCTTGCACTGCATGGCCAAGCCAACAGATCGCAGATTAAGCGTCGTATGACAGAATCGTGGGGCGACCGTTCTACGTTGGAGCGCACAATCCAGCATGTGCTCAAATCCATGGTTCAGTGGGGCGTGCTGCGGCCCGGCGCGGAGAAGGGATCGCTGGTTACCACCGGCAACCAGATTCAGGTGTCCGAGGAAATCGCCGAAGTCCTGGTGCATGGTGTCGTGTTGGGCCAAGGACGCGGGATGTCATTGTCGCAGTTGGTCAGCCACCCAGCCATTTTCCCCTTTAAGCTGCAGTTGAATCCCGCAACGCTCAGAAAGCATCCAAACCTTCGAGTTCAACGTCAGGGCGATCAAACCGACTTTGTGGAGTTGACGTGACGAATTAGGACTCGAGTTTTCCGGTTTTTGAAGGCTCGGTATCACCGGAAAAGTTTCAGGAGAAGGTCCATGGGGACGTCAACTCTCGCTAGTCTGGGCGTTTCGGTGGCGGGTTTCTCAGGTCTTTGCTATTCAATCGTCTCAGCCGTGTAGATCGCCACAGGCGTTTGACTCTGAGCGCGGACTACGGGCCAATAAAACGGTGTTCCTCGCCAGCCTTGTTTTTCTGTGCCGTTCTGCCGGAGCAAGAAGAGAATCGGTTGACTGACGGCATAGCTCTTCGCGAGCTGACCCTCGGTCCGTTCCGAATCCGGGGTTTCGATGTAGGTTGCGTGGGAGCTTTCACTCGCGAGCCTTGCCGAGTTGCGGTCATTCGCTGCCCATAAGAGAACTTTGCCTCGATCCGCAGGCTTTGCGGCCTGGTGTGAGAGGTGGGTAAGAGCGGCCCTAGCAGCGTCCCAGTCAAAGGTAGGGGCGTCATCTTCGGGAAACTCGAGTGTAGGCTCGATTTGGTTCAGAAGATCGATAGCGACGTCCAGCGTGACGAGCGTCGGCTTGGCCGAATTGAAGCCGCATAGCTCTTTGATGTTCGCGTCAAGCGCTTGTATGGCCTTGCGAATGCCGTTCGTGCCGGTGCGATAACCACTCTGAAAGCCAATGGGCAAGATGCGCTTGCCGGGCTTCAAGATCTGTGTGGTTGCTACAAGGATCTTGTTGGGGCTGCACGGCACAATCGTGCCGTTTGCCGCCTTCCGAATGAATTGAATGGCGCGGTCGCCGCCTGCCTCGACCGTTGCTCGGAGCGAAGCGTCAAACTCCTCCATTTGCGCCATCGCGTGCCAGATAGCCTTTGACGTGTAGAAGCGCGTGACGGCTAGGTCTGGCCTTCGATAACCGTACATGCGCGAGTGCTGCAGCACCGTATCCTGCTGAAACTTGTTGGGTCGGCGGCCGTAATAGAAGCCAATCAAGTTGGCCAACGTTACTCCACGATCGAGAACTTGCCCGCCCAGGAAAATGTTGAGAGGACTGCGCAATTTTAGTTGGCCGGTATCGTCGAGAAGAGCGGCCACGTCGTCATCCGAATTGACCTTTGTGATCGTGATATATTCGTCTCGTAGCGCGGATGCAGTAGCTGATAACACCTCGGCTAGAGGAGGAACGGGCTTCCCATCAAGGCGAAGTGATTTAGCAAGATCACCATATGCAGCAGTCACTTGGTCCGAGAAAATCTGCTTTTTTCCTTTAGCCGCAACTTCGAGCTCCGAAACGATCCTCTTGGTCAGCGTCTCCTGCCAATTATGGGCGTCCCGGCTCGCTTCGGAATGCAATAGGAATGAATAGCGCAGCTTTTTCTCTTTCTCACCAGCAGTCCTTCCGTTGATGCGTTGGATGATGCCGCCAATGATAAATGTCACGATTGCCGTGCGGTAACCCTCAAGCTTTGACGTGGACAGCACCTCGTCCAAACTGAATGACCGGCCGTCGTGCTTCTTCAGGCGATCAAACTCACGATGATCAACAGTGTGGTGGATTAGGCTCTCGAGCGTATCGGTTTCGCTACGGGATGACTCGCCGAAATAGATATCGCCGCCCACGTAGTCGGACGGTACAGGAACCAGTTTGGTGAACGCTGGTCGAGTGGGTTTGAACTCAGTTACGTTGGCGACTTCTATATCTGTAGGCTGGAGATAAAGGGAGTAGGGAGTAGCGGTAACCTGAAGGAACGAAGATTGCTTAATTGCCGAGCGCAGTTCGCTGATCTGGAGCGCTATCTTCCTGGCTTCGACCAATCCCGCCTTTTTCACGTAACCTATCGATGCGCTGTCGGCCTCGTCATCAACAATCAGCGTCCGTTTTCCTGCCATCGCAGGATTGTCGCGGTACATGGCGATCAGGCGATCTAAATTGTCGGTTTGCTTCTTGGCGACGAAGATGAGTTTCGATTCGAGTTCAAATTTTCCGAACTTCTCTGGAGCATGCATGATGTCGTAGATTTCTAGATCACCATCCGCGACAAATGACGCGAATTCGCCCCTTAGACGCTTGTAGGTTTGCTCAATCAATGCACGCGAGTTCTTGCTTAGGATGATGGCAATGTCGAAGTCGTTATCGAAAGCGAGGGCGAGAATACTGATGAAGGTTCTTGTTTTTCCACTCTGGACCTTGCCCAAGAGCATTCCCGGATGTTCTGATGTCGTCGTCGACGAAAGAATCTCTTTTACGGTTTCCTCAGCGCATGCGAATGTGTCTGGATTGAAGGAAGCGTTAGACACCTTGTAGTTGAGATAGAAACTCCCGGTCAGATTCAGTGGATTGTTAGGTAACAACGTCGCCTCCGCCCATCACCCATCTGGCCCAGCGGCAGCGTGGGCCCAGCCGTCGACATCAAATGCGTCGACTCTCACAGAATTTTTGGTTGCAAAAATCATTATGTCGCCGCTGGCGCCTCATCAAGGCTAAAAAGGGATTAACGGCCTCTACAACCGCCCATCGAGCTAAACAGCTCTGTGCATGGTCCCCGGGGCACGCAGCTCGCCGGTACGAACCGACGCTGTCGCCGCGGCATCGCGCGGCATAACTGGTCTGGCAGCCGCTGACCCCTCGTTTTTCTCAAGGATCGTTGTGAGGCTAAGGGCAGAAACGTGACGTGTTAGCAGGTCTGCTTTGCTACTGCACTTGATAGACAAGAGCATCAAACAGCGCGGCTCTCATGCCTGCATATAGCTTTTCACGCGGATTTTCTGGCTGTGGGGTTGAGTACCAGGCTTGTTCCTCCAACCAATGCAAAAGGTCTAGATAGGATTTTCCGGTGCGCAGCGGCGGCTTCGCTAAGCTACTTTCCGGCACCCCCGTTAAGGCTGCGAGCTTGGTTTTCGATCCCTTATTCACCGATACCGCGCGATCAGGACGGGCGAGAGCGAGAAATCTTGTCGCGAGTGCGCCTCCAAAGCGCTCTAAGGAGCTAACTTGCTCGATGAAATTACAAGCGGCTTGCGGGAATTGCTTGTCTGTTGCGTCTATACATGGCTGCAGCGCCTTTCGGATAACGCGCCGTATCCTGAGATTTGTGGGGGTATTCTCGCGGAAGATGTTATTAGCTGCTCCTGCGCCGTTCATTGACCCCAAATGTCCGTAGCGATCGCGGCCGAGCAAGATATATCGATCTTCTTTGGAGAGCGTATCCCAGTCATCTCGTCGGACGACCCTTTGACCAAGGGAAACGGTTTCGAGCCAACTGTCCGTTTCGCCTGTTATGGGGGCTTGTCTCTTCCATTCCGCGCTCCAATACAGCTCTGCCTCCACGAGCTGTGCAACGAAAGAGGTCCAGTCGGACACATACTCGGAAAACTCACCTTGAGAGCCAATGGTACGAATAACGGGTCCATCGGCCAGGGGGCTTCGTGGTGGCGGCGCTGGCGGGCTCCAGTTGAGCTCGTATTCGTCCAACAACTGGCCGCTGAACTCCTCGTCAGGCAGACTATTCCAGCATTTTTCGAACCACTCTGAAGCGGCTCCCTCCTCATCTTCATATTCAAAAACAAGCTCGTTATTCTGTCCGAAACCACCTCGCGTGAGGTTCGCACTACCGATCCAACAATAACGCGTGTCGCGCTCTCGAAAAATGTAGAGCTTGGGATGAAACAGTCCTTCATCGCTGTTATGGATTCGCAGTCTTGCGCATTTCTGAAGCGCGCGAAGAGCGTTCGGATGGGTGGCGTTTCCTGCAATGCCAATGATGGCACGTAGGATCCGAACGTTGGCAAAGCTCACCAAGGCGTCCAAGGCGTCGCAGTCACCTGCCCAAGCGACAGCGACGTCAATCTGTGCGGCGTTCTGGACCCGCAGTTTCAGACGATCGAGGAGATCATTCTCAGTCAAAAACATCTGGTTCTGCCCCGGTATATCTGTTTGTACGAGCGCGAAGCGCTTGGCAGCGAGCTGCTGCTTGTTTCGAAAAGTCTATAGGCCTAGTCCGAAAAGATGCTGCCCGATGTCATCGCAACGAGCAGCGAACGGCCGGCGCCCGTGTATTTGAGATAAGCGTTAAGCTGTGCGTGGTACGCCGCCCGTGCCGCGGTGCTCAAACTGACATCGCTTTTCCAATCCACAACTATTCGAAGTTTTCCGTCGGCGTCACGGGCGACTGCATCCGCCATCCCGGAGACAAGTGTTTCCTTTCCATCCTCATGCCGTCGGCCGAACACCGTGAGTTCCGGCAAAAGGCTTGAACGCAAAGTTGCGATCTCAGGGAGCATCAAGGTTCGAACAACCGTTGAGGCGAGTTCTTCGGGCGAAATGCCGGCGCTGGGGTCTACCGATGTTTTCGCGCCTAACTGGGACAACAGTTCAATCGCTCGACGCTCAAGCGCTGGTTGCGTGTCCGGTGTTTCTCCTGTCAGCACCTCCTCCATTAGCTTGTGGAGTACCAAGCCGCGGGTGGAACTGCCGAGAACCTCTATTGGTTCGTCGACGACCTGCTCCGGGGTCGAAAAAATCCGTTTCCCTTGAACATGCTCCGGAGCCTCGACATCGTGGCGGCTCGGCCGGTGCCAAACGATTGTGTGGTATGCCTCTGAAATCTTGCCGGCTTGCTCTCTGAACAACTCGGCGTTCTGTTTGTTTTCTTCAGGGGTATCTATTGCTGCTGTTTCGGTGCCAAGATCGATTGGTTCAATCGCCGGCAAAGCCGTAAGACCAAGGTCGACGAGTCGCGCCCACGACTTATCGGATAGCCGTGCAGAATGCCGCGGCAGGACGAGCAAATCTCGAGCTCGGGTCGTGGCAACGTACCAGAGCCGAACGCGTTCGCGAGCCAACTCAACCTCATTCCAGGATTTCAGCTGAGCGTAGCTGGCCGGCTCAATTCCTAACACCGGGGTCGAGAACTCGCCTGATCGGCGATCGTGCATAAGGCCAGTTTCAGATTTGGGGGCTCCGGTCATGTTGATGGGGATTACGATAGGCCATTCGAGACCCTTCGCTGCGTGAATGGTAATCAGAGCAACGGATTGCTCCTCGGCGTCCGGGCGCCCTTCAACCTGGAGAACCTGCTCCTCCCAATTTGCCCTCATGTCCCTTGCAAATGCGAGCAACCCACGCACATCGTAGGCGCGCGACATCTCCAGGAATAGGTCTAGATTTGTCAGCACACGATCAGCACTGGCGGGGAAACGATGACGAAAATGGGCACGCACATTAAGTAGACCGACGGCATCCGAAAGCAGCGCATAGGGTGTAGTCGAACGCACTCGTCGCGCGAGAGACTGCAAAATCTTGATCACGTCGCGCGCCAACTCATGATTGATCTTGTCGAGCTCCGTCCAGAGCGAGAGATTTGGAAGGCGGTCGGGGCGCTCAGAGTCGGTGGGAATGCCGTCGGCAATGTCGAGCAGCTCAGTTTCCGATAACCCAACCAGCGGACCGCGCAAAAGGGCACCAAGGGCGAGGGTATCCCGCGCATCCACGATTGCGCGAGTTAGCGCGATGAGATCCTGAATTTCCTGCCGTCGAAAGAAGCCCTTTCCAGCCTGCGTCGAGACTGGAATTCCACATTGTTCTAAGGCTTCTTCAAACCGCCAGAGATCAGTTCCGACCGGGGCGAGAAGCGCAATATCTCCGAATCGGCAAGGCCGTAACTCCCCTTTCTCTCTGATCTTGAGGTTGCCAACTATTCTTGAGCAGAGCTCCGCGACCCTGTCCGCCTCTGCATCACGTAACTGTTCGGCGTTATCCTTGCCGTCCTCGACCGCAACATCGAGTGCCGCGACAGTCAGTGCATTCTTTTCTGGAAGACGGGTAGCTGCCAGAGCTTTAAAACCGGGCTGCCCTGCTGCCGTGGAGAGGGGGCTCGCGAACGCTTTGTTGACGAATGACAGAATTGGTTCAACCGAGCGAAAGTTCGCAACGATGTTGACCACCGATGAATTGCCGATTGCCCCTCGCGCCCGAAGATAGGCGTTTACGTCCGCGCCGCGGAATCGATAAATGGCCTGCTTCGGATCGCCGACAAGAAAGAGGGAGCCGGGGCGAAGGGTTCTGGTCAGAGGATCCCGGTCTTCATCACTTGCGGGATCGCCACACAGGCGCCACAGGATCGCCAGCTGCAGCGGATCAGTGTCCTGAAATTCATCGACCAGGACGTGCCGATAGCGCCTCCCAAGCGCTTTCCGAACGTCTTCGTTGGTGGCTAGAAGATCCTTGGCCGTGTTTAGCAAATCGTCGAAATCAAGCAGCGCGGCAGAGCGCTTGTACTCGCGCCACTCAGCGGAGAGCCGGTCCATCGCGCTGACAACACGAGCAAGAAGCTCGCCGGCCACCATAGCCATCAGTTCACTGAGCATCTGGTGACAGGCGTCATACCGTGCGGCGCAGGCCTGGAACGCCATCGTGCCGTGGGCCTTGGTCTTGCCCGCAGCAGCTGCAGCTTTCTCCCAAGCGCCCTTGGTCCTCAGCTGTCTTTTGCTTCCGGTTTGCGTGAAACAAGCAACATGTCGAGGAATAGTCGCCGCTTGAACAAGAGCGCGGTTGCGAGGCTTGGTGGCTTGTAAGTCAGAGCCACCGAGCATTGTTACCATTTCGATGAATGCCGTGCACGCTCGGCTGGTTTGTTCCTCTTGAAACTCGAGCTGAGCTATCTCCTTCTCAAAAGCCGCGGCTGCCGCGGACAGGTCTTTGGCAAGGGAGATTGACCAGGCGTGATTTGGGAGTCCGGCATCACGATTCCTTCTAAGAAAATCTGCAATGCTCCGAATAAGACGAAGGCCGCGAGCTTCGTCCGCAAGGACGAGCTCGGCGACGATGCCATCGTCGCGTTCGCCGGAGAGGTGCTCCTTAAGCCAGTTAAGATATCGCTCGTTGAAGGCGATGTCTCCCTCGGTCGGATCAACAATCTCGGCGCCGGGATCTATTCCTGACTCTGCCGGGTAGGGCTTAATCAGAACTTGCGCGAACCCATGTATGGTGGTGCAGAGTAGCTCGTCGAGGGATTGCTTTGCGCGGACGAGGTTTTGACGTTGATTGTCTGGTACCCCGTTGGGGAAAGCCCTCACAATGTCGTCTGGAATCTCGCCGACCGAAAGCGAGCTAACGAACCTTTCAATGCGGATCCGCAATTCGCTCGCAGCGAACTCAGTGAATGTGATCGCCGCTACATTCTTGGGGCTGACGCCCTGAGCGAATAAGTACGCTACGCGCCCAGCAATGATGGACGTTTTGCCTGAACCCGCACCAGCTTCCACCAACATGGACCGGTCGATGTGGGTCAGGGCCGCAGTGCGGGCAGCTAGATCCGGAAGTTCGCGTGCCTTCATTATGGCGCCTCCCAAATCTTGATGGCATCACCGAGCCGTTTATCGGCAATGGGGCGCTTGCGAGCCAGATAGCTCGGGTTGGCAGGTAACGCGAAGGAGTAGTCGTTAAAGCTGTCGTCCGCATCGATACCAGGAAGCGCCAGCCCCTTTTCAAGACTGGCCCGCGCACACGCTATGGCCGTAGCCAGCGTATCCAGAGCCCCGCTGATATCGCTCAGCGGAAACAATGCCTGCTCCCCGTCGGCTGCTTTCGGATAGAGCAGAGCTGCTTCGATCTGTACTTCTGGACCAAGCAGCGTTCGGACGGCAAAGGCGTACAGGCAGCGCTGGAGCTCAGAACCGCCCTTGAGTGCCACATCCGCCATGTCCCGGGCCAGACGGCCAGTTTTATAGTCGATGACCCTTGCCTGGCGATTGTCCCCAGATAAGTCCAGCCGATCGATCTGGCCTTGAATAACTATTCCCGTTCCGGGAATTTCAACGGACCGCGTGGGGTCCCACGGGAGCTCATTACGACCGCGGTCGTCCGGCATGCCGAACGGAAGCTCGGTCCAACTCTTTTGATTTGGCAGACGATCCAGACGATAAGTTAATGCCGCAGTCGCGACTTTGCACGTTGCCTGCAACGCGTTGCGCCAGATTATCGGAGGCGGAATGGGTTGCTCGGCTTCCCATTGTGCGGCCGTTACACGAACTGCATCCTCGATCGCTTTGATGACGTCGTCCAACTTGGCTTTCCGGAAGCCGCCATTTGACTCGAGTGTGCCGACGGCAAGCTGAAGAGTTTCGTGGACGAGAACACCGAATGTGAGTGGATCTACACTGAACGGTTCGTCGGTCTCCTCCGGTTGACGCCATCCCAAAGCGTATCGCCAGACAAAGCGAATAGGATCTCGCAATAACATCCGCAACGAAGTCGCGGACATGGGCTGCTGGAATACCTTATAGAGACGCGGGTGTTTTGGGCGGACGAGGCCATCGTGTGAGTTGATTTGCCGCCTATACCAATCTCGCCATGTAGCTAACCCGGACTGCGCCGTCGGTGTAGCCCGGAATTCCGTCGGCCGAGCGGTTAAACGGTCTGGCTCGCTTGCGGCATGTTCCGGCACCCTGCCATAACTTAAGTAGGTCTGCTTGAACTCGCCGACTAAAGGCGAACGCCCCAACAGGCGCCCCTCGACGTCACGCCTGCTGAACGAGATCGATGCTTGGGTAGCGCTGGCGACAATGGTCGCGAAATCACTGCGGTCCGCGTCTGACACGGGTAGTGGGTCCAGGTCCTCGATCGGAATGATGTGATCGGGGATGAGGCGATCCTCCGAAATTCGGCGCGGCCATCGACCGGCATTCAGTGCGAGCAAGCGGATGAAAGGTCGGGGGGAGGCCGCAAGTGAGATCGCCGGTGTCCAAATTGGATGCGAAGCCGGTTCGAGATCGTCGGCAATGCGAAGCCGAGTAAGGGTAACGGGAAGTGCTGTAGCCGGCCCATCCTCGAGTGCGAGCTGCCAGAGCTTCAGAGGCAATTTTGGGAGCAGCTTTTCTCCGGCCTCCTGGGCTCCTGCGGGGCCTTTTTCAAGAATCTGCAACACGTCAAGCACGATCTTGGACCGGTCGACCCCGCCCGGCCAAGCAGTGGGCTCAACTGAGGAGAACGCTTGCTTCCAGCGTTCGAGAGTTGAAAGAGGGGCGTCGGCAGGAAGAATGCGGGTCCAGTCCCGTGGTAACGCGGCAATACATTCGGCGCCATCCAGCCGGCGCAGCAAACGCTGTACACGCGCCTGAGAAATTCCGTTCACGAGAACGTCGGCCAACGCCGCAGCGGTTTGACCTGCCGGGGTTGCGACGGCTTGGACGCCCTGGACGAAGTGAATCGGGATATTCGCTTCATGGGATAGCGCCGAGACGTAGCCGTCGTAATCGGCAGGGCTTGCGGTTGCTATCGCGACATCTTCCGGCTTTGCCTTGCCGTCAGCAAGGAGCGATCGCATCCATCGAAAGGCTTCCAAAACCTCGTGCTGCGGCGTGGCACAAGAGTAAACGTCTGGCGCAATTCCGGATGGCGGACTTTGCCGGATTTCGATGTTCTTGCCGACGACCCAATCCGGGACCGACCGCGGGCCGGCGACCCAAGCGACGGGCACGCAATTCGCAAGCGCGAGAAGTAATCGGCGCCAGCAAACCGGCATTTCGCTATGGCTGTGAATTTCGACTGGGCCCAACACGGCTGGCCCATGGGTAAGACGATTGAGCGCGAGATCCACCAATGCCCGCGGCGTTTTCATCGAAGGTGGTAGTCGCTGCAAGACCTCAGATTCTAGAGTGGCCAACGCCTGGAGGCGTGGGTGCTCTGAGGCGGAGAGATCGATATCCGCCCGCCAAATCTTGTCGAGAGTGCCGACGGCGGCTCGGACCATTCCGGGCAGGCTCTTTATTGCTTCAAGCTCCCCGAGTGAAACCGTCGGCAATGAGTGTCGGACGGCCTCTCGCAGTGCGTCGATATCAATGGGCCTGAGGAAGCCGCCCGCAAGGCGTGCGGCCACTTGGCCCATGCTCATGATCTGGAGCCCGATTTCTCCCCGTCGCGCGGCAGCGACCCGAGTCATATGGGCTGCAAAATTTGTATGGACGACAATGGTACGGCGAGTCGGCAATACTGCGCTCACAAGAGCCCCACCCGGCAAAGAAGTCATAGAAAATCAACTGTTCGAATCACTATTCCTCATCCTAGAAGCCCTGCCAATAGTAAGCCTCAGGTAGAAGGGCTAAGTGCGTCCAAATCTGACGTGCCGCGGTGGAAAACTTCACCTGTCTTCAGGACTTCAGCTGCTTCCAAATGGCCAAAGACAAGATTCGCAAGGCATGCATACGGATTCCAGCCGAATGGGAATTGCACGAGTGTTGCTGGATGGCTTGGGCAGTTCATCGCGAGTGGAGCGCTCGCGACGCCGCCAGAATAAAGCGCGATTTGACTAAAGTCGTAGACGCGATCGCTCGCTTCGAACCAGTCCGTCTGCTGGCTCCGCGCGGTCGTGCGTTTCGCGAGGCCAGCAAGCAGTTTGCGGATTGTTCGACGGTTACCGTCATTGAAGCGCCGGTAGATGATTTCTGGATGCGAGACATCATGCCGACCTTCGCTATCCAGACTGATGGCGGTCAGCGGCAAGTCGTGGCGATCGATTGGAATTTTAACGGCTGGGGCGGTACACCCGACCGTCGAGCCCGGGCTGGGGACCAACTCGCTAAGTCCGCAGCTTCAATTTTTGGCGTACATCGCGTCGAAACGTCGTTTGTCGCAGAGGGCGGAGCGCTTGCATTCGATGGGCGCGGCACGCTGATTACGACGCGAAGCTGTCTGCTCAATCCAAACCGCAATCCTTTGCGGGGCGAGACCGATCGGCAACTGGCTATCGCGTCAGAATTCAAGAAATTGGGTATTCAGACGACAGTTTGGCTCGAGGGCGATACCTCCGAGCCGATTACTAGCGGCCATATCGACGGATATGTCCTCTGCGCGCCGGGAAACAAAGTCTTAGTCGAAAGTATCGACGATCCCGACAGCGAACCACCCTTTTGGCGCGAGCACGACGTGCTTCTCCTGAAACAGACGAGGACGAGCCACGGGCGCAAGTTGAAAGTGGAGCGGATGCTCGCGCCAAGGAAGCAGTATTTGAAGGGAGATCCCGATAGTTTCGCTGCCAGCTATCTAAACGTCTATATTGCCAACGGTGCAGTGATCGGTCCGATGTTCGGCGATAGCGAACGAGATGAACTGGCGGGCAAAGCGCTTGCTAAAGCGTTTCCTCGACGCAAGACTATTCTTTTGCGAATCGACGCGATCGCAACGGGGGGCGGTGGTATTCGTTGCGTTGCCCAACCGATGCCGGCCTGAAAGGGGCAAGACCTTACGATGGTTGAGACGGTCACGACTTTTCTGAAGGAGAAGGGATTTCAGCGCGTTCAAAATTTTGAGGAGATAACGAGTAGGTTCATCGAAGTAGCGCATCGGATCATGTGCTCTCATGAGCTTGTCTACGGTGACCGGGAGCGGGCTTGGCGTATTACCGCTATTGAGTTGTATCTCCACACCGGCCGTGCATCGGATGTTTGGCAGGATCCGTACACGCACGGTGCGCCAGCTCAGCTCGAATCCGGCACATGGTATGTTCACGATAATGGGGCCCGGGCGCCGTTTTATTCGGGGATCGACATTACTTGCGGCTCCAGCGACCGGCATGGTGGCTTGTTGATACGTGAGTTGGATAATGAACATCGCTGGGTCTTCCAGCGAATTGTGAGGGGAGCGGACGTCAACAGGGAGAGGACGAACAACACCTGGTCTGCGGATGAAAAGCGCATCATTCAGCAATCGATCCACGGAAGACAAATTGGCTCTGGGCTTTTGAGATTGGTCGAGACGCCCTCGCGCAATGAGCCGTTGTTCATTGGGCCACGAATAGGCCTTAACAAGAAGGCTGGAGAGGACGCCTGCTCTCCCGAAAACGTTGCTTATCGAACAGCATCCTTAAGAATCGCTACATCGCCGACGGCATGTTTAAAGACGAGCATGAGGGCACTGGCGAGCACGTAGGCTAGCTTGGTCGGTTGCTAGCCTCTGGTTGCCTTTTGCAGTTGCTGTCGTAACAGCAATCGCAACCGCCTAGGCTCAATGATCTGCACTTGGTCGCCCCAGGTAAATAGGTGCCAGCACATCTCCAAAGCTCCGCCAGCACGAAATCGGACCAGAAGTGAGCCATCATCCTCGTGCTCGAAAGCCTGTGTCGGGTGGAAAAGATACTGACGCGCATCGGCCGCTGCTTGGGGGGTAAACCGCCATACAACCTCAAGAGGGTCTTCCTGAAATACACCGAACGATCGCTCCGCGAACTTCTGTAGGGCAAAATCCTTTCGCCTGCGAAACGGCGCTTCCTGAACTTCGACCTTCTCGATATTTGCAAGACTAAATAGTCGGTAGTCGCTAATGCCCTCGCTCAAGCTGTAAGCGACCAGATAGTGCCGGTTGCCATATAGAAATCCATAGGGGCACACCAACTGACGGCTCAGTTTGCCGGTGCCTCTTGCTCGATAATGAAGTCGGACCTTTCGACATGCGAGGATCGCGTTGCGGAGGTCCTCGAGGAGAGTGTTCGGGATCGCTAGCCTTGGGCCTGGCCTCAGGGCGATTCCCTCCGCCTCCATCAGCGCCTCGAGATCTGGACCAATCCGTCGTGCTGCGTCCGGACGTATGAGGGACTTGAGTTTCGCGGCGAGTGTCTCAAGTCGTGCGGACAGATCTGCGACATTGTCCCGCTTTGCGAGAAGTGCGGCTGTAGTGAGAGCAGACAGCTCGTCAGTTGAAATGCCAGCAAGGTTTGCGATTGGCCCGGAACGAATCCGCCATCGCTTCGGAACCTCTCCCGGATTGGCCTGCTCCATTTGCGGGAATACCCGTTCGATGGCATCGCGCATCCTTTCCGCGGTTCGGCGGCTAACCCGATAGCCGTGCTGAATTTCCTCGAGCGAAATCCCTTCCGCACTGCCTCGCATGTCGAGAGCGACGCGAAGCAGTGCCTCCAATTTCTCATACCGCATTCTTGTCCCGGCCCTTCCCAGAGAAGGATACTACGGGGGCAAAGCAGGATTCGCCAAGCGGGCTCACATAAGATCCGGCAAGGACATTTCGACCGGCGGAGGAGCGCCTCTGACCCGCCGGCGTCGCGGTCGGGGCCTCCAAATCAGGTTGCCGTTCGCGACGATCTGCGCGATCGAACTGATAACTGCCGCAGAAGGAATCTGGACAGCCTCGAACGCGCGGAGGATCTTATAGTGGTCTTGGGGCTCAAGATCGGTATTCTCGGGGCCTTTAACCTCGTCCAGAAACCAACCGAGACGACCGCTTCGGGTGACGGAGCAGGCAGCTTGCAAGCCAACATCACGCCAGAGGTAAATCGCACACTGCCCATGCTCTACGTTCCAGACGTAGCCTTCCAAGCAGTTGCCCCACTTTCTTCCAAGAGCCCGTAGCTGACGTCCGGAATCGATGCGCTCCGCATGCCCCACGCGAGCTGGCGGCAGAGCGTCAGGAAGCGGCAAGCTTTCGACAATAGACTTCAGTTTTGCGAGCAGCTGGTTGGGCTGCCGGGCACGTGCCAGTTCAGCGACAAGCTGATCGAAGCTTAGCTTGCCGCTACGCATTGCAATGCACCGTAGCCCTCGCGAGAAAGAGCTCATGTCTCCGATATTCTCATGCATCGAGAAAACGACTCGGCGCAGCGGCGCCGGAACATCGCTCATGGCCTTAATTGTCGAATCTTGGATCTCGAAGGTGTGAAAGATCAGGCGCGCTGCGTCCGGCTCAGCAAGGAGCTTTACAAGCCCGCGGTAGCTTTCCGCCTCCATCAGGAAACTCGGCATCACGCTCATTGCACGCTTGAGACCCGACGGGCGGTGACCCAAGGTCGCGTCAAGGATCATTTCTGCTGATTCTCGAAAAAGGACCTCTGTCAGCTCCGAGCTCGGCGTACCCTCAACGTGGGCAATAGCAGCACCGATCAGATGCATCCTCGTTCGGCTGAGGTGGATCAAATCCGATAAATGCTCAGGCTTGTCCCGGAGCATGGCGACAAGAATCGGGGCGGCCCATCTGAAAGGCTCGAGCAGAAAACCGGGTGGCCGTTCGAGCGAAGCTAAGCTACCAAGTTCGGCAACGGTGTTCTTCATCATCAGCTCCTGGTGGAGCTTACGTACAGTCTCGGTACGACAGTTTTGGACGTATTGGCCCGACCGAACTTGCGCTAGCCTTCGAGTACTAGGGCCGCTGCGGCCGAGAGCATATTGGCAGCGGCCTGTACGGCATGCTCGAAGTTATCGATACGCTCGCCGGTTCGCTCGTCCATGTACAGCCGCCGGTTAACCTCGATCATTACCGATTTAACTCTCCCGTCCCTCCGGTAGTGTTTTGCTGGTGCCAGCGCGCCGGCAAACGGCCTATCGACTGCGGCAGTCAAGCCGAGGTCCTTCGCGGCCTTTACAATGGTCGTGACGAGGTCAGGTGGAGTGTGGAACTGATCAGTCCCCACGCAGATGTCGGGCCTATCGGGATCTTGGTCAGGTTCGTGCGGGAGCGGCTTGGACGAGAAGCTGTGGCAATCGACAATGAGGCAGCGCCGTTCGCGGGCAAGCACGTGGTCCACGGCCGCGCTGAGCAGTTCATGATGTGTGCGATACCACCTTGTCATGATCTGCTCGCGTTCTGCAGTAGAAGGTCCAGCTCGCAGCTGCCTCCCGGTGCTCGTCATCGTATAAACCGCGCCCATGCCGCGGGCGGACATCGGCTCCTCCGCATCGTTTGCGAAGCGCTCAACGTCGCATACGAGCCGACTGGCGGGAAACACAATTCGCTGAACTTCGTAGATCGTTGGTGGGAACAGCTCGTCGGTAAAAGCATCCGTCATGCGGAGCAGTTCGGCTTCGAGCTCTGTATCGCTGAGTGCAAGCCGCGCACGTTCGTTGGGAGGAATTACGCGTGAACTGTGCGGAATGTGCAGGACGCTGATCTTCTGGCCCGCCGGCCCGCTAGTTGGTTCGCTATTCTGGTTCATCTTCACCACCGTGTCTGTCCGATCTTCTTTTCCATGTGCATCAGAATGCCGGCGTCTGCACAAGAGCGGCGGGATATTAAAAGATCGAGTTCATCTTTCCTTCGCGACGACAGGCTCTAACGTACTTGTTGCGAACATGTTCGCAAATGATGGAGTTGCGCGACTGACAAGGTTTGGTCGCGAACTTTATCAGTCGCAAGTTGGCCTGGCGGAGAGAAACCCGACCGGGTCTGCGGAGTGAGCAGCAAAAATCGCGGAGGTCAGATTGCGGCCATATACGGCGCCGGTATCAATGTTGAGCCTGTTAGCGTGCAGTTCAGGGATGCCGCTTGGTATGGGCGTATGACCGTGTACAATGAGTCGTCCGAAATTGGTCCTGCTTGAGAGAAATGGTTCTCGAATCCAAAGTAGATCACGAGCGCGCTGCTGATGTAGCGGTCGATCAGGGTGTACACCAGCGTGGACGAAAAATCGCTGTCCGTCGTCATGGAAAAAAGGTAGCGCACGAATCCAGTCAATGTGTCTGGTGGGGAGTTCGTGCGGCCTTGTCGCTCTATAGCTCTTCAGAGTGGAATGCGCTCCGTTGTGACGCCAGTTGATCTCCGCGTCTTCACTTTCGAGCGCGGCGAGCAGCAAATCTTCATGGTTGCCACGAAGGCAAACAATCTCATCCGGCGACCATCTTTGGAGATCGATCAGAAACTCGATAACCCCGCGGCTATCCGGCCCTCGATCGATATAGTCGCCTAGGAAGACGAGCTTAGACCTGCCTGCCCCTGCGTCCTCCTCGCACAGGCCGACAAGTTCCCGGAGTTGGTCCGCGCACCCATGGACGTCTCCTATCGCGTAGATCTTGCTCAATCGGGAGCTCCGGGAAAACCATAAGATTGGCTGAAACAACCCTCTATGGTGAGCTGCCAATCTTCGCAATTATCCAAAGAGCCAAGATCTCGGCTCAGGGATCGGGCGCCGGTCGTGCAGCAGGATAGCCCCCTTGATAATGCGAACCAGAGTCCAAATCGTCCACCACAGCACGATTAGGAATCCGATGTAAAAGTACAGGAGGACGAAGCCCACGACGAAATAAAAGAGCCCAATCCAGAACGTGCGGATCTGGAATTGGAAGTGACTGAGCCAAACACCACTCGCGGTGGTCGCCTTCACATGGGCGATGATGAGGCCGATGCAAGTGGTGATGACGGTAAAGAAGCCAAGCGCGTAAAGGGCGTAGACGGCGAAAGCGTAGCCTTGGTCATTGCTCGGGTGAGACTGATGAATAGATGGTTCAGCGGTATCGGTCATCGTTGGTAGTCCTTGGTGCGATATCGGTGTATTTCCACAGGCCTCAGTCACGCTTCTGTCGCTCGGCCAGGATGAGGTAGCCGCCGGCTGCCGTGATCAGGAGCGCCATGAAGACGACCGCGGCCCGATCGTCCGTGCCGTAGCCAAGCAGCCAGAGGAGCACGCCGCCGCCCATCAACAAGCACAACGGCCACCATCGCTTCATCAGGTTGTTCATTTGCCCCCTCAGAATGTAAGCTCGAACGTGTGAGATTCAGCCAAAGCTGCGGCTAATTGTGTTCCTTAATACCGAATTTATAGGTATCTGAAAAGTCGGTTTATGTCTCTAGCCCCCTCCGGGAGGCTGGATGTCAAAGACGGTCACGTCGCCGATTCAAAAGAAGCTCGCAGCCATGCTGGTCGAGCTCAGGAAAGACGCTGGTCTCCGCCAGGTTGATGTCGCCGAGAAGCTCGGCGTCTATCAGTCGTGGGTGACGCACATGGAGTCCGGCCAGCGCCGAATCGACGTAGTGGAGCTGATTGAGCTCGGTCGAATTATTGGTTTTGATCCGGCGGAGGTTGTCCGGAAGCTGAGCAAACGTTGAGCGCACCATATTGAAAAGAAAAGAGCCTCCTTTCGGGGCTCTTTGTGCTTCGCCCATTGCGGTTTCATCGAGCTACGCCGCGTTTCCTAAAGCCCCTCACGTGACGATACCCCTAGCCGCTGCTCTGGGGAGATTCGCACGAAGCATCATCGTTGGTTCGGTCGGCGCGTCTTTGTCTTCGCTTCTGGATCTTCGCCAAGAGCATATGCCGCTATCAGTGATAGTAAGCTTGCTCGATACGCTTATGGAGAATTATCCCATCGATTAGCGCGAGCGCACGCAGGTGGTACGAATTAGGTCCGGCGCCGAAACAGGCGGCCAAATACACGTAAATGGTTTGCTCCTTCCTTCTCCAGCGCAGGCTCTTTAGAAGAGTTGCTGCCAAGCTATCAAGATCGTCATCAGTATAGTCGGCTCGTCGGAACACATCGGGGTCGTGAGGAGACAGTGATGTGATATCGAACACGTGTGACTCTTGATAATAGATGTATCCCTCCGCGCAACAAAGATCGTCCCACTGGCTTCTGATCTGCCTGCCGGCCGCACCTGCTTCTGGCGTGTTTACTGAGAGAGCCAGCGAGACGTGCGTTTCGTTGTAGGGATCGATAGCTCCCAGTTCGAGTAGAGCTTTCGCTCGCTTTTCCGAAGACATGATGTGTGCGATCTGAGCGAGATGCTTCGGGGGTCCTAATTTCGTTGCCATAGGTGTACTCAAAATATGGGGTGATCTTTGGCAATATAGAGCGGCTGGACGATGAAGGAGGGAGGGTGCTGGCGCAATAGCGGCCTAAGTTCCGCTAGTAATGCATCTGATCACGTCGTTCGACCGGACCGAGAGTTCATCCGCCTGGGTTTCGCGAAGACCGCGGCTCTTCCCTTTGACCACGCCAATGTCGAGATGAAGCTGTTGTTGCGTAACTATTCGAAATCGGCGTGAGAGGCGCTGATCATAAGGTAAGATCGCCCGTTGATGATGCCGACCATTATCACGAGGGTTTCGATGGAGGCGAGAAATGTCACCGGGTCATCTGGTTGATTACGAAGCGTGGTGTGCATGCCATCCACGCTTCGGTCGTGTTAAAGAAAAGAGCCCCCCGAAAGGGGCTCTTTGAGCTTCGCACCTTGCGAGTCATCAGGCTACGTCACGTTTCCAAAGCCCTTCACGTGCCGGTACCCCTAATCGCTGCTCTAGGGAGATTCGCACTAAGCCCAACTCGGGTTCGCTCCAGTGTTTACAATATTTCGGGCCGCGGACGGGGGTGCGGCTATCTGCAGATAATTGACTGGCAGAGCATCAGCGGCATGGCGCCCGGCCGTGTTGCGCGCGTAAGGGTCGTGGGTATGGAGGCTTCGGTTAAACCGGTTAGAGCAACGAACCTTGGCGGCGGCAGTCGAGGGGCGGTCCAGTGCGCGCCATCTCTCCCTGGACCGAACGTAAACTGGCGTGGAGAGGGAAGGGTGGGTTCGAGTGGTGTGTGGCAGATGGGGGATAGGTGAGGGTGAATGGCGGCGGGTGAGGGGTCGGTTGGCGGTAGGTGGCGGTGGGGGCAAAAAATATACCGATTTGCCAGCAGCCCGTACTGCTGATTTTTGCGCAATGGTCAGAGCGAAACGGTCGCGGGGACGGACCGTCACCGATCACGTAGTACCATCAATCAACTTGTCGGGGCGCATGCGGATGAAGACCGGATGGCGAAAGTTGCCGTGGTCCGTCAGCTGCATGCAGGTGACTTCGATGACTTGGCCGACCAGTCGCCCGGCGTTGGCTTCAGCCCACAGGATTTCGCGCTCGCTGTCCGTAAAGCCCGCGCCCACGGCACCCCTGGCTGTTGTGACGAAGCCTAGCCGGCCGCGGTGTTTGCCCGTCCCCTCAGAAACCGAGGTGATGAGGACATCGTGGGTCTCCGTCGGTTTCACCTTAATCCACTGATCACCCTGCCGCAGGACGATGCCCTCGTAGTTTAAAGCGTTGGCGCGGCCCAACATGGCCCGAATGTTCGCGGCAGTGGGGTTCGTTAAGGTGCCCCAATGAAGGCGTGGATCGAGCGGGGCGAGACCGTAGAGGTGCTGTCGCGTGATCGGCGGCGTGTCTCGTTTGAGGCACTTGGTACGGGTGGCTCGAATCGTGTCGCGGAAATTATTGACGAAGACCTCGCAATCTCTCGGTTGGCCATCTCGCCACGGCGGCAGGTTATGCAAAGGCTTGTTCGCTCTGCTGACCCAACCCTCCTCGCCCCAGATTGCGCGAACGCCATCTAGCTTCAATGACACCGCCCAGTCGCCGGCCAGAGCCCTTCCTTTCCACGAACGTGGATTGTTGATCTCCGGGGCAGTCATCGTTCCTCACGCAGATAGTGGTTCTCGCGAATTCGGCTGTGGGGTCGTTATGTTGCGTTCACGCAGCCCATCTACGAGGGAGAAGTTGCACCGCGCCGGTCAGGGCCATGTGCCGGAAACAGCGCCGTCCTCCTTGAGCTTCCCAATGTAGCTGTGGCGTAAGGGCGTGGAGATCGGGTTGGGAAGGTAGGGTGGGGAGGGAGTAGGGGAAGGTAGGGGAAGGTAGGGGAAGGTAGGGGAAGGTAGGGGAAGGTGGATGGGCGGAGGTGGATGGCGGTGGGCGGGGGCAAGAAAATATAGTCGTTTCGTGCGGGTTCGTAGTTGCATTTTTTTGCGTGGTTCGTGGACCGAAGGGTCAAACTCTCCGCCCGCGGTCCTGAATGCGATGCATGGAGGACGAGCACGTACGGGCATCTGGCTGTGCTCGTGTGTGGTCTCAGTGCCCAAGGAAGTCACAAGCGCAAGGGGCGACTTGCTGACTGCCCGTTGGTGGCGCATCTACGCCGCAGTTTGGACACTCGTCGTCGCAACCGCAGGACCACGCATCCTCCCATGCGGTACCGCAATTTGCGCACGCGTAACTGTTGATGAAGGCAGGTTGGCAGTGGGACTCGTGGTCCCACTGATGCTCGCAGTGCTTTCGCTTCTTACGCAACGATGCGGCCCTTGGCTCGGGCTTCCGCCGCGTATGCCGAGATCGGCTTGTCCGCGGTGAAGTGAAGGTCCCGTTCCACAGGGAGGCCGAGGCGGCCTCTGACTTGCTTGATTTCGTCGAGACTGACATATCCCAGCTCGGGGCAGCCAAGACCAAGGTCGCAGAGCCCAAACAAGCGATCTGGCTCGTCCGGATCGCATTCGACAAGGAGCCAGGTCGCGCCTGCGTCTGGCGTAAAGAGCTTGACAACCGGAAACAAATTATCCCGTTCGTCAGCCAACGCGTTGACCAGGAGTCGAACCCGGTCTTCGACCGTGAGCAGATCGATGTCAGTCATGGAGGCTAGCTCCAGGTGCGGGGACGACCGGGGCGCTGCTGACGTGGTCAGTTTGCGCCGCTCGCTTCCGCGGGCCGCCTGCTCCGCCCTCGTTTCGAACTGCCTGTGACGTACTGGCCGCGACGTCTGGACTGAGCCTCGGTGCGAGGATGTTGAGAGCCGCATCATAGATGCGCTGGAAATTGCAGTAGCGTTGCCAGAGGCGATCGGCGGTCTCCCTATCGCCGGCGACATCAATGGCATCGATCAAAGCCTCGAGCGTGAAGTGATGAAACGGCACCTGGGAGGTATCAGTAGGATCCAGTGGGAGGAGTTCGTTCGCGTAGACGCGGAAGGCTGCTTGAACGCGCCGGTTTAGGCTCGGGCCGATTCCGACGAAGTAGGCTCTGGGCACCGCGCCATTTCGGACAGCTAGCTGGGCGGTCATGTGTTCGCGGCTCAGCTGCTCGCAAGGTCCCGAGTGGAGAATTGGACTATCTGGGTCCTTGTAGAGACCAACCTCGCGAAGCGCTTCGAGCTGCCTGGGTTTCCACGGCTTAGTGGCATGATCCAAGCTCTCGGTGTATTTCAGCTCAAGGTAGATCACGCCCCTCCCTTGATCGGGCGTCTTGACGAACACTGCTGCGTCGAACGCCGAACGGTCGCTCAGGTATTTGTCGCTTCTGCGCCCGGGCGAATGCTCGAAAATGATTCGGTCCACAGAGTGGACGAAGTCGGGCAAGAGTTGTTTGAAAACTCGGCCGGCAAGTTTGAGGTTCAGCGCAAGGGGCCCAATGCAATTCAGAGTTGCGGGCATCGACGAAACACTGTTCATAAGGAGGCGGTCTTCATCGACCGCCGCGTCTTCCTCCCTAAGAAGAAGCAGGTCCCTCAATGCGAGGAGGTGAATGTCCGGGTTCAGGAAGTTCCGGCCCTCTTCCGCAGCATCCGCACGAAGATAAGAGGCAAGATGCGAGCTGGGCTCACCGTCGGTTATCGCGTTCGGGATATCGTTATCGCGCATCCATAGGATCTGGAGCATACGCGCCGCCCGCCGGAACCGGGAATCGATCTCGCAAGTCCCTCCGAACTGCTGGAGCAGGCGTTCAGGCACCCATGGTGTGCGCGCGAGCTGTTGAAATCTCGATCTCCGCCCACGGGTCCCGGATGAAGCAGGGGGCGGGATCGTCGGATCTGTGTTCGTCAAGGTGTCTCTCTCTTTGTTGTGGCCGTTGTGGCGAGAGAGATTCGACGAGAAGACGACGATGTTGACGAATAGGAGAGTATGTTGCCAGGCGCGCCGAGCGATACGAGCTTAAGGTTGCTGGAGGACCTTCACTCCATCTCCGTCGATTACTTTGCTGATGTCGATAGCTTCGGGCTTTGCCTCCTCGGCCACAGCTTGGTTGTCCAGACCGGCCAGTATTGTCCAAAGCCGGTCTAATTCCGAGCCTTGATCGGGTGACGAATGCAAAGGAGGTGCACTAGTCGATTTCCGGCGGCGCGGCCTAGTACTCGCGGTTGTTCCTCGTTCGAAATTGGTGAGGATCGTGAAGAGCCAGCTCGCCTGATCGTCGCTGAGGAAAGCTCGATCCCGATAGAGCTCGATTTTACGAAGTATGTTCTGCAGGAACCCCGCCTCTTTCGTATTGAGGCGTGCGTCGTAGAGGGCAGCAGTGACGCGTTGTTCCAGCCTCTTAAAGCCGTTGCCGATGATCATGCGATGCTCTCCAATTGGTTCGATTAGACGTGATTTGCGATATAGAAGGTCGGGGCCGCGTCGCTGATGTCCCAATCACCGTGGGCGGAACGGTAATTAACCGAGGGGTGTACGGAATTCCGAGATTTCGGATACGCGTCCCTGCGGCGTCTCGAAACCTGGTGGACGTCGGAGGGAGGTTTCCGTGCCCGAAGGGCACAGCTTCGCCTGCGAGGGCGAAGCTGCTGTCGATGGGGTGTCCGAAACCCGGAGCCACGCCGTCGGTCAGTCCTTGGATAAGCGCACCCTACTTGTGAGGGTAGGCCGGGGTCAGCCGGTCGGCCTTTACGCGCCGCTTCATCTGGCGGGGCTATTGCGCGACACATCCACCAATCGCACAACTGCTGTGGGTCGGGAGTCACCGGAGCCCACTCCTGCATTCGACTTGCGCCGATTGCTTCTGTTGATGCCTTTCAACGTTTCACCGCTTGATCCTCACGGCCTGGATAGCCGGAAGAGCGGGGCCCATACGGGGCTGCTATGTCTCCTTGCTGTTCGCAACGATCATAGCGGCGTCAGGAGAATCTAATCTTCAGTTGAACGGCTTGGGCCGAGCGAAGCGCGCCACGCCCTTGATCTCACAATGCCCAGAAGCTCCCCACTCTAGCGGCGATTGTGACCAAACCCGATGATGGTATCACAATACCAAGGGGTATCCGTTTCTAGCTAAGAAATGGGTACCCACCCGCGCAAGCTCGCAGGATGAGGCAAACCCTCGTCCATGAAAGACGATGGGTCTTCATCGCCAGCCGCGCCTGTCCGAGCCAACGGCTCGTCAATGCGTCTTGCGAGCGGGCAACACCGCACGCTTCTTCGGCGTGTCGATCTCGCATTCCCCTCATCTTCATTCCCGAGGCCAGCTTCCAAGACCTATCCGGCTTGGCGAGCGAGCCCTCGGCGATCTCATCGCCTGGCTCCAAAGCCAGCAACCTAACGTCTATTGAATAGAGGATTTGTGATGACTGACGAAGTAACCCCGCCGCACACGTTGGTGCATGGGCCATTACCCCTGGAAATCGGGTCTACGCACTCAGAAGACTATGCCGTCCCGTCCGGCTGGCTGTTCGACAAGCAAGACGTCGTTGGTTCGATCGTCTATTTGCTCGCGTTCTGGAATGTCGAGATTGCCTATAACGGAGCCATCGCACGGAGGGGGGCGCCCTTGCTGGCCGAGCGCCCCGAAATGGCAGAAGAATATCTTGATGCCGAGCCGGTCACCGTGTCGGACTTGCTCGATGAGATCCTTCTTTGCTGCAATCGCTCCGGCCTCAAGGTCCCGCCAGGTCTGCTCAAGACGGGGCTTCGGAAGGTCATCCGGCGCAAGAAAAAGGAAAGAAAAAAGAGCATCTTCGCGCCGTATTTGACTGCGGTCAGCATTTCCGACGATGAAGCCGACCGCATATGGGGCCCTTGGGAGGATCTCTTTGATATGCCGGCGAAGTTAGCGGCAGATTGCGGCAAGCATTTTCTGTGGCAAGTGAAGCAGAAAATGCTCGGGCGTCCCGTGGTGCATCATTTGATGCCTGTCATTTTCAGCGCGGAACAAGGCTCCGGTAAGACGACGCTTGTGCGTCGACTCGTCGGTCCGTTGAAGGAGTTCGCCAGCGCCGATGTACTCATCTCCGACTTCGCCGACCACCGCAGCGGCGACATCTATAAATATCCGGTTGTCGTGATCGACGACATGGAGCAGCTGTCGAAATCCACGGTGCCGATCGTCAAAAGTCTGATCACGTCAACGAGCATCAATCGCCGTCAATTGTTTACGTCCAGTTCGACGACGATGCGGCAAGCGGCGACATTGATCGGTACGGCGAACAGGCCGATCCACGAACTCATCGATGACGACACCGGTCACCGACGTTTCGTGATGATGCCGTTCCGAAACGGCAACAAAGCGAAGGGCGGGGACGGTAAGATCTGGGACATTGTTAATTCTCTTGACTACCAGGGGTTATGGCTTTCCGTCGACGCTTATGGCCCTAGTCCTATCATCGCGTCTCTCGCGGAGCTGCACAAATACCAGAACCGTTATCGTCCAACACCGAAGCTACTCAAGTGGCTCCGCGAGTTGGACATATCATCCGAGAAGATCAAGAACATCTCGGTGCGTTCTGGCGTGCGTTCCGAGCTGTTGCGGGATTTGTACATCAAGGAAACGGGTGACGTCGTCTCGAAGCAGAAATTTGCCGACGAGATGCTGGTCTACATGGCCGACGAAACGACGCCCTTCTTTGAGAAGTACCGCAAGGAAGTTGGCGCGGTCTACCGAGTTCGCCCGGGCTTCGATGAGTTGCCTGAATTGGCCGGCGCGCCGCTCCTGCCAGCTTTATCAGATCAGCCAGGCTCGTCAGCTTCAACAGCTTCGTCAGGTTCATCAGGTCCATCAGCTTCGCCAGCTCAGTCATCCTGGTCGCATTGACCGAAAGCAATCTGCGCGGCGAACCCGAATCACGATAGGAACGACGATGGATTGGGAAAACAAATATCGGCCTCGAACGTTTAGCGACGTTCGAGGCCAGCCCCACGCTGTGAAACAACTGGCAGGCTTAATCCGACGCGGTCAGCGCCGCCGGCATCTGTTGCTTAGCGGCGCCGTCGGCTCTGGCAAGACGTCACTGATGCGATTGTTTGCCCAAGGCCTCAATTGCGTCGCCCCTGAGTCCGACGGGTCTCCATGCGGCAGTTGCGAATTCTGCATAGACCCCGCTCGTTATTTCATCGAATGGGATACCGCCGGCCGAGGTGGATCAAAGGATGATATACTTCGCGTGGTCGGACAGAACGCTCTTGCCGTCGGTCGAAGCAAGGTCCGAGTTGTTTTCTTTGACGAATGCCACGCCCTGACGGTCGATGCGCAAGATGCCATCTTGAAATCGATCGAAGAGGCGGGCCCGGGACTCGCCTTTTGTTTCGCGACGACCGAACCAAAACCGTTGAGGCCAGCGCTGCTCTCTCGGCTGTGTGACATTCGGATTCGATCGCTTACGCCAGATGACGCCTATGAGTACCTGAAGTGGATCGCGGATCAGGAGAACGCCCGGTTTGATCCGGCGGCGTTGCACCTTATCGTGGCAGCAAAACCGCCATATGCCCGCGACCTTGTCATTGCTCTACAGGAACTGGCCGGGCTTGGCCGGCACATCGACGCCAAGCTGGTGAAAGAATATTACGATCTCAGCGCCTGTGATCACCTAAGTCAATACTGTCAAGCGCTGGCGGTTGGAGATCGAACGATGCAATCGCGCGTGATGCGCGAATGGTCGGATAGTGTTCACGAAAAGCGCAAGTGGATCGAGAGCTTCATTTGTGCAGTCTATTACAACAACATTTTGGGCCAAGAGCACATTGTCGACCCCATGGTTCATAGCCTCGTCGAGGCCCGGCAGGGTTTCGCCGAACAGTTACGCGGTCGCCTGAGGGTGGATCTCATTCGGCTCAAGTCAGTTTTTGAGCGTATGATGAAATTTTGGTCGCAACATCCGCAAAGTTCGGAGAGCGCTGCCTACCTGACGCTCGGCCTGTTCGAGGCTCTCATCAATGATGGCCTCTCCGCGGTGCATGATCTTGGAAGGATCGACCGGAGTGAACGCCGTGACGTCGATGCCGCGGTTAACGACGCGACAGGCCGCGAGCCTAAAGCGCCTGAGACAACGTCCCGCTCAATGTATCTGGAGCGCTCCGACGTCCGGGACATTGTGAATAAGGCCAGCTTCTTTGCGCAGGATACAGGGAAATACCTTAATACGACGGCCCGGATTGAGATTGCTCGGTCTGTTGACCTTGAGGCGCGCGGAGAGGGGGAGCTGAAGAGCTTGTTTCAAATGTTGGACGCCAGGGTTGGCTCTACCTTTGAACAGTTCGCCGGTCTGGCGCTGCTTGAACGTGAACAGGGCATGCTCGTCGCCCGAATCGTTGCCTATGTTGATGACGAATCGGTCGCTGAGTTCGAGCAAGCATGTGCAACCGCCTCGAGTCGGCCCGGGATGCGAGTCGCTGAGATGCAATTCGGCCCAACGACAAACGCATTGGCCTTTCACTGGAACGCGGTCCGAGAGCTGTGCGCCGGCCTTCAGCCGGACAATGGAGCGGACGACGCCGACCTTCGGCAACTCCTCGGCATTAGCAAGACGATGTGGCGAGCCCCAGGCCCGGTCGCATGCCAACGCGTATATTTCTCTCGGTGTTTGACCGCGCGCAGCATCGCGGCCGCCTGTTTTCCCGAGATGCCTTCCCTATCGGCGTTTGATGCAAACGCCTGGAAATGGATCGCCCATGGCTGGGAAGCGAAGGAGTTCCTTGACCGAAGGCGTGAACTAGACCTGCGGCGCGGCCAATTGGAAACCGTTCGACGCCGATGGCAGGACGATCCGGTCCGCTATGCTCGCGAGCGAGACGAGCACTTGCACGCTTGGCGTAACATACCGCCCGAGGCAAGGGCGCGGCGGTGGCGCGGGTGGTGGTGATGCTGGACGTCGAATTCCTCACGAAGCGAGATCCATTCCACGGTACCGTCGTCTATCGATACAAGTCGGGAATCTTGCGTCCCGCAATATTTGACCTCATTCGTGAGCTGTCGGACCGTAGCGGTGGAACATACTCGCTGTACGAGAGTGATGACCTCGCCCTGAACTGGAGCAATGATCAGCCGTTTTTTCCTGGCATCAGGATCTGTGACCTGCCAGCCCCACAAGCAGCTCGGCACCTATTCAAGCGATTGAAACCTCTGCTGAGCACACCGCCTGGCGAGCCGACAATCATTTTGATGCGTGCTTCGGCATATAACAAGGGCAAGTTTCCCGGCGTGCTGCTCGTCGAAGAGCCCGTCATTGCCGCCGAGAATATTGCTGACGTGCTTAGGTACCTGGCCAACACCTCTGATCTAGCTGACGCGAATAAGATCGTTCGGCAGGCCGCATTCCAGAAGTATTTCCGGAATTGGATCAAAAACGAAGAGAAGGTTGGCCTGCCCGATCTCATCAAAGAGTTTGATAGATCCATATTGGCGGATTCCGAGCCGGATTCGAGCGTGTTCAATTTGCCAAACCAGGCGGATCCAGGCCGGACCGACAGATCCTTGGTCGTGCGCGCGCTTGGTCAATTCCTTGATTTCCAAGATGCCTCCGCAAGAGGGGAGCTGCTGCGTGCATTTGGTCTGAGAAAGAACCGTGGGTGGAGCGATCAAGAAATCGCAGACGATCTTCTGATTGCTTCTCGTAAAGTGCTGATGCGATGCTGCAGCGCACGCGGCCATAGTAGTCCCAAGGCAGAATTGGCGAGTGTCTCCCCCGAGGCAGCCATCTTGTGGTCTACGATGGCGCTGATGTCGGCGAATCAAATAGCGCCAGATAGGCCAGATGCTGGCCGGGAACAATGTCTGCCTATACTGCTAGAGCTTGAGCATCTCTGTCAGGATTTTGTGAAGCGAGTCGTCGACCTGGCTGACGATCCGCTTGCTGGGCGCTGGAGCGAGCTCAGAGAAGCCTGTCGGCAAGAGCCCGATGTTGGCGATGACGATATGGCCGTGGACCCGCGGGTCGCGTTGTCTCGCATCATGTTGGTCGAAAGCGCGAAGCGCCATGGAATTGGGTGGCTCAACAAGCTTCAGCGTTTGTCCGCCGCTCGATCCACTCCAGCGGATATTGTCTTTCAGTGCGGAACCGGCGATGCGGGCGACTTGAATAATTTCGGTGGGGTGATCGGCCAGCGTCATATCGTCGAGGAAATTCGTCGACGGTTTAAGGAGGATCAGCACAAGCGACCGTTGCTCCTCTCGGGGCCACCAGGATCCGGTAAGCGCTCGATCGCGCGGCTCTATGCAAAATCGTTGCTATGCGAAAACAGGCCGGCAACCAGCATGGATCCTTGCGGGTCCTGCGTGTCGTGTCGCGACTTCTCGCGATCGAGTTCGTTCGGATATTTTGAATTTGATATGGGACGGCCAGACATCCTCGAAACTTTGCGCGAAAAACTCTACGAATTTCGGTTTCAGGGTTTTTCTGAGCGTCGGGCGGTCCTTCTGAAGGACCCGGATCGTTCCGATGCCGCGACCGATGCGTTTCTCAAAACGATGGAGACGAAAAACACGATCTCGACCTATATCGTGCTGGCGCGGGAAGAGCGGTATGTGCGCGCAGCAGCGCTCTCGCGGAGCGCCCGTTTCCGCGTTCAAAAGCTTGTGGGGCTGGACACGCAAAGGCTACTCGCTCGGTGGCTGCCATCTGATCGAATTGACAGCGAAGTAATAGATCTCATCGCTTTACACGGTGACGGTCGGCCGGGCCTGATATGGCATCTATCGCAGTTGGTTATGCGGAGATCAGCCTGGACGCTGGCTGGCGCGAAAGCGCTCTTTGATCTTGAGTGGGGTAAGTGGACAGTCCAGTATTTGCAAGCGCTGCTGGACGGAAAAAGTGAGGAAGCGCAGGTATTGTTGCGGGAGATCGATCCCGATCCGGTCCGGGCCGTCCATCATATCCGTACGGTGCTGAATGTGGGTCTGACCCAGGGCGCGCCGTCCGAGGCGGCACTCCTCGGACTCAAGGGGCCAATGACAGATATTCTTAATGCGTTGGGCCGGCGTGCCGCCAAGCAGGGCATTCCACGCGAAACTCTTTGGGAAAAACTGGCTGTTCACTGGCTTGAGGATAGCGTGATTGATGGACCGAGCCTCGCTGACGCCGGCAGGGAAGCCGACCTAATCGTCAGAGGCGTCCGATGAAATGTCTACATCCGAAGAACCGGATGCACGCCGTTCCCGCTTGGCCTCATTTTTCCAGATATGTCCGATTCGATCGGCTAGGTGCTGGTAGGGCACCGATCGTCCTCGCAATGCGAACGTGCGATTGTAATTTATCAAATCATACTTATCCGGTTCTCTATCGCCTGTGACTGACGGCTCGTAACCCAGGTCCGATTGTTCGTATGGGACGATGATATTCTGCAAGCCGAGGCAATTGATCACCACGCAAGCAAAGCGCAGTGCATTCCCTTCGTATTGCGGCGGTCTAGAAACTCTTTTCGGAGAATCGGCTCGAGTGTCGAGACCTTCAAGTTCGAGGTCGCCGAGTTTCTCTTCGTAAGAAGCCTTTCCTGCCGATGATGTGACTGAAAATTTCTGATCGAACGCGTACTCATACAATTCGGCGATATGGCGAATGATGAGTGTGTCCGGCTTAATTCCTCCGCCCTTTTTGAAATAGGTGGAAAGCTCCGCTCGGACAAGCTGACCCGTTTCAGTGTTTCCTTGTCCGATCCAATTCAGCAGCGCCGAATCACCGCCGAGCAAATCGTAGTCTCTGGCAGTATCCTGCAAATGCACCAATGTTCTAGTAAGTTCGTTCAGCGGTTGCTCAATCCGTTGGAGACTATCTGACGGAATGACTAATTCGGTCCTTCCCGTCTGTGCTGAAGTCTGTGGTCGCTTGTTCTCGGTCCATGCGTGAATTGCCGCAAGCCGAAGCGGCTCAGCCATCCATGCGGCATTTCTCAAAGTTGCCTGCAATTTCCTGATCTCGCGAAGGATATCCTTCGTAGCGAGATCGAGGTCGCTGCGCATCTGCCGAGATGAATACTGTTGGTGAACGACGGCTAAAGAATATAAGATTTCTAATCGGTCGATCGTCCCATTTAGCTTTTCGGGCGGGATTTCTCGGTTTGCCTTGATCTTGTCGAGGATCTTTTCCAGTAGATCATGTGGCAGCTTCAACATACCCACTCCGACCATTTTGACACGACGCTGTTACACACGAATTGATCGGGCGAGCATTAACCCGTTGACTTATTGATGTTGCTAGAGCGCTGCGGCAATCCCTCCTCGCCGCCATACTCGCCGTATAGTCCCTATTCTTCAGTACTTCTACGCCATCGCGTAAAGCGACAAGTGTTTGATGCCGGAGCGACTATGCCGCCCTGACGTACATCGAAACAACGTTCTGATGCGGCTTGATGCGCATCCAGTCTTCCACGCGCCGGCCGGGGAGGGTCAGGGGGACGGGCAGCAGGCGCAAGCGCGCAATCGCCCGGTTTGCGGCGAGATGCCAGGCCGCAAGGTTCTTGTACTCGTAGGCCATCTCGTAGCTTCCGTTTCTCGCGATACCGGCATTTGCCTCGCACTTTGCCCGGTCTGCGAGCGTACGGCTGAGCTCGATCGTGATCGCGTCCAGATAGCCATCATGTTCCCTGAACATCAGCATCAGGAGGTCGCGCAGCACGGCCTTTCCTTGCGACGTGAAGCCGGACTCCTGCGCGACCAGTGCCAGGTAGCGAAGTCGCTGATCCGGTGTCTCGCGCCACAGCGCTTCGACGGCTTCCGGCACTTCGTGCCGCCGCAGGATGAGGCCTCGCAACAATCCGGACATTTCCTTTTTCATTCCAAATGACATATCGATGACTCCGACCCAGATGCGTGTCGAGCGGTGAGCGGTGCGGCGGCTCGCGCCGGTCAGTCCTCGCGGGCAGTTTGCGCACCTCTGGGGTTTCGCAACGCGCCGGCCGCCACCAGCGCCTCTGCCAGTTCCAGCGCGTCGTCTGGCCAGTAAGTCATCGGGCGCGGCCGCACGACGTCATCGGCGCGCACCGGCCGGCAGCTCATGATCGCGTTGCGCCAGCGCAGCGGAATGGCGCGCCGGCCCTGGAGGGCGCCGAGCAGGGCGCCGCAAATGGCGCCGTTGGTGTCGGTGTCGCCGCCGCTACTCACGGTCGCGATCAACGCGTCCTCCAGCGGCGCGCCGTTCATCAGCCAGAAAAAGGCGTTCTGGAAGGCGGTCAGAACCCAGCCCATCTGGTCGTAAAATTCGGCCGGCGGAGCGGTTCTCGATGCGTCAAGACGCGCGCGGACGATCTTCGCCGCCGCGTCCGTCCCGGCGTGGGCGTGCGCGGCCTCCCACATGCCTTCGGCATCGGCGCCGCCGATCCCTGCTGCGATCGCAGCTGCATAGGCGGTGTTGGCCGCAACGCAAACCGGATGCGGGTGCGTCAGCTGGGCATCCTCCGCGGCCAAGCGGGCGGCGAGCGCGGGATCTCCCGCCGCATAGATCCCGATCGGGCTGACGCGCATCAGCGCTCCGTTGGACTGGCTTTCGGCCCGCACCGCCCATCCCATCTCCAGCGCCTCGATGGCGCCTCTCGTCGTCGTCCCAACGTCGAAGGGGCCCGAGGCGAGCCACTCGATATAGGCGCGCTTGGTGGCTTCGGCGTCGAACCCTCCCTTCAGCGCGATCGCGCGGGCGAGGGCGAGTGCCAGCTCGCTGTCGTCGGTCGGCTGGCCTGCAATCGTGCTCCAAGAGCCGCCATCGATCAGATCGCGGACGCCGTCCGGAAAGCGTTCCGCGATCCACGATCCATGCTTGAATTCGACAGCCGAGCCGAGTGCATCGCCGGCCAGCTGGCCGAACTGGCACCCCTGGGCCCTTGAAAGCGTCTCGCCACGGACGGGTTTGTGTGGCCTCGCAGGCTTGCGCCTGTGCCGTTCGCTGCCGTGCCTGAGATCCGAAGCGACAATGCGCGCGACGATGCCGGCCTCTCCGCCGACGCAGCCGTCGATTGCGCCGTGCTTGTAGTCGACATCGCGCCCGTGGATGTCGACTAGCACGCGACCCGCGCCGAGGAGCAGGGCATGGCCGCCGGCGAAGTCCCAAGGCTCCAGCCCCCAGACGAGACTGATCCCGGCATCGACTTCACCAGCCGCAGCGAGGGCCAGGCGATAGGCCGGGCTGGGAATGGCGCGCACGCGAATGCCGGGCAGGGCCCTGTGATTGTGCAACGCATAGTCGGCGGCGTCCGCATTCAGTGCAACCACCGGGCGATCATGGCGGAGGGAGTGAGTAACCGGTTCGCCGTTTCTCGTCAGCCCTGCGCCTTGGGCCCAGGCGAACAAGTCGCCGTCGTCATCCGGCGCCACGGGTGCAAAAACCACCCCGAGAACGGACTGGTTGAGGCGCAGCAGTGCGACCGAGATGGCCGATCCCCGCATTCCGCGCAGGAAATCGGACGTGCCGTCGTTCGGATCGACCACCCAAACATCGCCAAAATAGCACTCTTCCTCCCCGGTCTCCTCGCCGAGCCAGCCGCAGGTGTGGAGCTTCTGAAGCTCCGTCCTCAGGAAACGTTCGACGGTTTCGTCCACGGGCGCCTTGCCGGCGTGACCCCGCGGACCGCCAGGCCGATGAAATTCCTTTCGGATCAGTTCGCCCGCCTTGCGCACGATGTCGATGACGGCCGGCAGCAATGCCGCCGGGCTGGTCTGAGGATTCGGCTGGATCATGTCGCCCTCCTTTGCTTCGATGATCCGGACCATATTCCGACGCTTTCGAAAATCGGGGCGTGCTCGGGATTTTCCGGACCGGGGGAGGGGGCGATGACCGGTAACGCGGTAGGTTTCTACTGGACCCTGCCGGTGCCGCGCGCCGGCTTCGTGCAGCTGCCCCGAAACGTCGATGAGGCGGCGAAACTCAGCAAGACGATCCGCTACCAGCGCGACCTAACGCGGCGCTTCGCGGAAGAGCACCGTTTTCAGCTTGTGCATGAGGAAGCGTTTCTGGAAATCGGGCCCGACCGGGGCAGCCGGACTGTCCTGCCGACGTTGGAGAAGATCAGGGCTATCTGCGAGCGGGAAAAGGCGCGATTGCTCTACGTCGACTTTGCCGAAGCACACATGTGGCGGGCGCACTACCGGCTGCATGATTGGCTTAAGGCTGGTCCGGTGGAGACGCTCGGTATCGCACCCGATACGATCTCGATGGACGGCAAACCGTTCGATCCGGTCGCCCACTTCAGAGCCTGGCGGGAGGCGGATGCGGCTTGGAGCGACGGCAAGGAAGAGCGGGTTGGCAAGGCCCTGGCGCGGGCCGACGAACTCCGGCAGGGGCAGATACTCAGCGCCGCGAGCATCGCGCAGATCCTCAACCAGGAGGGTCTTGCGACCGCGACGGGCAAGCGCTGGACGGAGGACAGTTTGCGCAAGCAGCTCAAGGCGCGGGAGAAGCTGCGGCTTTGAAGCTCGGGTGCAGGTCCGGACGTGATCGTGCAGGTTGTGCCTGGCGGAGTGTGTTCCGCGCCAATCCCAGTTGAAGGAGAATGAGGTCCGCCGCGCCTAGATGCGCGCGGCGGAATTCAGGAACGAACGTGCGGGGACGATGCAGATCTGAGCCGATTATGTCGACAAGTAGGCCACTTCAGAACAACTTCGCCCCAGCGTCCGTCAAATCGCGCTCTTGCACGGTCGCGAGCAGTCTCCGCTGCCTTCGCGTCGTCGGGTGATAACCTGTTAGAATCTGGCCACTGAGCACGACCAGCCTCTTGCCCCTCAACCGTCTGATACGGTCCGCCAGTTGCTTGAGCTGGTGTTCAATCGCCTCGCAGTCCTTGTTGCGGACGAAAAATCCGTCAGCGACTTCCGTGCCTATTGCGGCGATCAGGTCCGCGTCCTCCAGTCGAATGGACCTTTGTGCCAGTCGTATGCCGGCGTGCTTCGTCAAAGACAGTCCTGTCATATGAGCGGTCCCCATTCAGTATCCAAAATTCCTGACGAATGCGGCTTCGTTGATGAGCCAATCCTCTACGTCACAATTTGATTGGAGTTCGTCCGCGCTCTCTTGAGCGCAGGATTGATAGAATCCCGAGGGGGCTGGCGTACGGGTGCCAATCGCTTGCCCCGCAAACACACGCTGGAAAAAATCCGCGTCGAACGATTTGAACCGGATCTGCTGTGGCTTCCCCAAGAATACCTCTCTGTCTTGCACCAAACGAAATCCCCCAGCACCTCGACATCATCGATGCCTGGTTGTGGAGCTTGCAATGTGTTGATCCCAATGATTGTAATCGAACCCTGAATCGGAAACACTTATTTTCGGTTGGGAGCGATTGAGCAGAGGGCCGGGCCACGTTGCGAGGAGATTGAAGGCCATCTTCAACCGGTCGCCTGACGGGATATTCACGACCGAAATGCTCTGCCTTAAGGTCTACCGCACTCAGGTGGTAGAAAAGAAGCATCGCGTTGCCGTGTTGCGAGCGCTGAAAGCGCTGGCCAGAACGTCCATGCCACACCTTTGGCGTCGTGCTGCGATGCACCAGCGCGACGACGAATGGTATGACAGGCGCACTTTTCCCGGCAGGCGCCCACGTGGCGCAGCTCCGGCAATTGATCCACGCCCAAGGAAAAGTTAGCTCCAGCTGACTGTCCAATGGCAGCTATTCGATCCTTGACCCCTGTCAAACAATAGCGCGCTTGGATCTTGGCCGTCGGGAGCTGCCCCCTTCGTGCTGATGAACGTACCAGCGCGCTGCCGCGTCGGCTGCTCTTAATAGCGCGATCCATTTCGCATGCGGATTCCTCAAACTCGATCGGCAAGCGGTCAAACTGAGTCGCGGAGCCGGGCAGGTAATGCGCTGCCCTTGAGGACGACCCCGCCACTTCAGCGCGCGCTGTTAGAGATGCGCGAGTAAACAGCGTCAGCAGTTGCCGGCCCGATCTTCTGTTCGGATCAGACGGAGTGTGTTTCTGCAGAGACCCGCTGCATCTGGATGAAGATGCATCGATACCGAGAGTCTCGTATATTGGCACAATTTTTGCTACGCGCGCGAGGACATGAAATTTGCTTGCCAGGTCAGCTTGCGGCTAGATTCGAAACAATGGTAGGCTTGCCAATGTAACCTTGGGGGGTGTCGTGGCTTCACCTAAACCGGTCGATAGTGGCCTGAACGAGCGAGTGGCGCGCGATCAACGCAACGCGCAGCTGGCGGCCCAGCTTGCGAAAGAAGAGCTTGCGAAGTTTCGCGGCCCGATCCGGTCCGGCAGCGGCTTACATGGTACTAGCAGCCACGAGGAAGCCCGCTTCGAATATGCCAACAAGCGCCTTGCTGCGCTCAGGACCATCTCCGCCAACCCCTTCCAGGTCATGGTCGAAGTCTACACCGAAGTGGTCGGTGAAAATGGGCGGCTGCAGGAAAAGGAGCAACTCTGGTACGCGAATGAGGCCTCTTCTTCGAATGAGGTGTTCAATGGAGGGGGTGGAAGCGTCAACGTCCTCGCGTGGACGCATCCAGGTGTTCAGCTCGCGCTGGTCACCGATCTTGGCGATTGCCGGGATGTGAAGACAAGTGGTCTCCGGCTTCGAAGCGTTGAGCCGCTTGCCAAGGCGCGGTTCGACGAAACAATGCCAGCTGTGTCCGCAGTATATCAGCCTGGCGGTGCCGTGCGGCCCCGGAAGGCGGAGCCGCGAAAGACGGGGCTGAAGGCGGTCAAGCTCGATATGACGCGAGATCAGGTCCAGGCCTTCATCTCTCGCATGTCCGGGATGATGATCGTCACCGGGGCGCCCGGTTCGGGCAAGACCACGGTCGCCTTTCAGCGCATCCGCTTCCTGTTCGACCAGCAGGGTGAGCGCGAGGCCGGCGATCGGCTTGTTGCCTACACACCAGAGCTGACGCGCGTGTTTCTGGCAAACGAGAATCTTGCGGACCAGGCAAAGAGCCTGCTCATGACGCAGCTAGACATTCCTGCATCCGTCGTCGATGCCGTCGGGCAATTCACTGACCGCTACCTTGAGCAGGTCTGGCTCTACAAGCACGATGCAAGACCGCGTCAGCGGAAGCTGCCCGCACTGCAGATCGCAGCTCGCACGGCCGTGCTCGGTCTTTCCGACCACCATGATCTTGGGCGCCTTTGGGAAGTGTATGAGAAGCAGGTCGTTGACCGTCTTGGCGATGCAAAAAGCGCCGGCTGGCTGTCTGTTGACGCGACTGACAAGCGGATGAAGACGCTTGCATCGGCCCTGACGCGCGCAGCTGATGCTTCCCACATTGTGCGTGATCCTTTCAAATCATCGCTGACCATGGGCGCGGTTTTTCAGCAAGTCTCTCGCGCGTATGAAGCTGTTCGTGACGCTCTTTCATCGTCCCCCAGAGCCCGCTTTGATGAGCTTTTTCAGCAATGGCTCTACTGGGTATACGACCCGGTGTCGGCGCTTGCGACGTATTTCGGATCGCGAGAATCAGAAGGGGCGCACCGGATGCGCCGCGGAACCGCAGCTCGTGTCAACGAAGCAGAAATCTTGGAGCAGGCCAGGTCGGAATGGAACGACCGTGTTTACGGCCCGGAGGACCGGCCATGGCTAGCTTGGTTGCTTCGCTTTGCGCTGCCCGAAGCAGCCGATCCGCGCGAGCGTTTCCGGGAAATGCCTTCTTCGATAGCGCCCGCCGTCAACTCAGGTAAGCGCTGGACCCACGTCGCGATCGACGAGGCTCAGGATCTGTGCGTCGCTGAGGCCTCGCTGCTGGGATCTCTGGTGGATCCGGATGGGGCCCTGACGGTTTCGGCGGATTTCAGGCAGATCGTGAGCCCCGTCCACGGGATGCAATCGCCTGATGCTTTCAAGATTGGAAGATCCCTTCGTGGAAAAAAGACAGAGCAGATCTACCCCTTTGCGAGAAACATGCGTCAAAGCAGGCAGATCGGCCGATTTCTGCAGGGTTTCTACGAGGTCGCTTTCAAGGAGCGACCGACGTTCGACGTCAATGTGCCACTCGAAGACAAGAAGCCGCAGCTGATCATTGCACCGCCGCAGGATCATGCACTTCGGGTCAAGCAGATTGCATCCGTCCTTGGACGTTCTGAGGTTGTGAGGAGCATTGCCCTCCTGCAGATCAATGAGGATGAGCAGGCGCTGGTCAAGCTCCGAACCGATCTAGAGAAGGCGAGCGTCGGCCTTGCCAATATTTGGGCGGCGACGGGATCGGGTCTGCTCACAACCTCTGTCGAGCGGATCAAGGGGCTCGAATTCGACGCCTGCATCGTTCTAGGTCTTGAAGATGTGGAAACTGCGTCGCTGAACTTCACGCTAAACCGAGCCTACGTCGCTCTTTCCCGCCCCGCGCGCAGACTGGTGCTCATCTGTAGCGAATACCCTGCCATTCTCCGCAAGGTCGACAAGTCGCTGTTCGACGTCATCCAGTCCTGAATGTTATCGCCCATGTCTGATTCCTCTTCACAATTGTTTCCCGAACTCAAGGATTTCGTCGAGCGGTCTGGCATGCTCGCTAATGCCAAGGGCATGACGGCGGCGCGTTTGCCGCGAATCCTCGGGCAAGGGCAAACACGGGCGTCCGGATTGGAAATGCCCCCTGCAACTATCGAGCGCCAACAGGAATTGCTGTCGCTAGCCCTTCCCGACGAGGCCGCACACATTCCCGGTGTGCAGAAGGAGATTGCCGAAGCGCGTCGTGCTGTCGAAGCACACAAGGACTATATGCGCCATCCAGATAACCGGCGGCGCTTTGCGATGGAAGTGCTGCATCGACTGGATGGAGTTAGCACCGGCAATAAGGACAACCAGTTCTTTGCAGGCCGGCTTATCCTGGTCCCAGACAAAGCAGGTCAGGACTGGGCGTGGTCGATGACGCCCCACTATCCAGTAATTTCAAAGATACCGGCGGATGTCGACTATGTCGTGAGTGCTTACAGGGCGTCCGAAACCATTGTCGAGAGATGGACATTGCCAGTCGACCGATTTCTCGATCGGCTTTCTCTCGCCTGGACAATGGCGCGTCACTTCAGCGAAGGCGAGAATGTGCTGATCGCTGATGTCGCACGGTTGTTTAAGATTGCCGCCCAGGATGAGCGGTTCTGGAGCAGCCCCGCGCGGCGTAACTTTGAGGATGTTCCGGAAGCCGTATTCATCGCCAATTTAATCAACTGGCGCCGCCATCGCGACACTCCAGGTGATCGCGACAGCTTCGAGTTGGTTCCGGCAACTCTAAATCAGGCGCACGGCACCAAGTCGCGCGCTTTCTATGTCCCCAGCAACGCGGAAGGGACTGTCGTCCGGCCGATGATTTACATCCGGCGGCAGCAGGCCTGAATGGAGATTTATCTTGGACGAAAACATTGCGATTTCCGCTACTGATGCCCGACGGTTGGTAAGCAAGCTTCTCAACGCGCCGATCGCGCCGGGAAACTACTCCCATTTCATCAATGTCGGAACGGATCACATCCTGGACGCGCTCGATCAGAACTATTTTAGGGGCGAGTTGGCCGACGGTCTGGGGTGTTTCAAGTATCTGGAAGGGGATTACGGAAGCGGAAAAACGCAGTTCATCAATAGCCTTGCCCGGCGGGCGAGTGAGCAGAGCGTCGTTACCGCACTCGTGACTGTCGGAGCGGACTGCCCCTTCAACTCGCCGGCAGCAATTTTCACTGCAATCATGGAGTCGTTTCAACCGCCCGTCGATGAGGAGAATGCGGAGGAAAAGGGTATCGAGGTCCTCATTGACCGCTGGATCGTGCGAAGGATCCGTCAACTCGGTGCCGAACCCGGCGATGATGTGCCGGAGCTTGTCCAGCGGCAAATCGAGCAGCAGATTGGCGGCCTCTGGAAAGGCGCGCCGGATCCGCAGATGGCCGCAGGGCTCACGGTTCTCACGCAGCGTTTGCTGAAACTTCGTTGCGGTGCAAAGGAGGCTGTATCGGATACCGAGTTGGTGGCATGGGTCCGTGGGTCAAATATCCGCTCGAATGGGCTGAAGAATGTGGGGCTTTTCGAACCCGTCAGGGATGACAATGCATTTCGACGTCTGAAAACCGCAATCGCATTCCTTCGCACGAGAATTGGCTATCGCGGCTTTCTGATTGCGTTCGATGAAGGAACACGAACCTCCTCATTCAGAAGAGGATCGGTCAAGCAGAAGCAGGCCATCGAGAATCTGCTTACGATGATCAATCAGAACGCGGAGGGGGAGTTTGGCGGCGTGATGTTTGTCTATGCCGCCACGCCCGACTTTCGGTCCGATGTGATCAGCACTTATCGTGCCCTGCAGGACCGCATCGGGACCAAGGCCTTTTCGCGGGGAAGTCCGCAGGTTCCCCTGATCAATATTGAGGACGCTAATTCCGAGGAGGTCATCCATAGCATCGGAAGGCGTTTGCTGGCGGTTTTTGGCAAGGCATATGGCGTCACGTGGGACAACCAGGTTCAACTCGACAACATGAGCGAACTCCTCTCCGCTCAGCGAGCCGTCCTGTTTGAGACGCCAAAGCCGCGGTACTTCGTCTACCAGTTCTGTCGCTTTCTCAACCAACAGCGTGAGAAGCAGCACAGGATTACACCGCAGTATGCGCGGGAATTTGTGAGCAATAACGAACCACCACTCGAGAGCGATAATCCATGATCATGCGAGGGGCGCAGGTCGAACATGGAGAGTTCGGCATCGGAAACGTTCTCTCCGTATTGGGTAATGTTGCCACCGTCGAATTTTTCGGGGAAACCTTCGACGTCGACATCGGTGAGTTGCTTGTCCGTGATAGCCAAAAGCCTTCGGGCTTGCCGGCATCCAGCCAGGCTACGAGCGACTTTAGTTTTCGCCAGTCGTTCGAGGCAGTGAATCTTGGGGTCGTACCGACCAATCCTGATCAGTTGGTCGCGCTGACTATCGGCGGACAAGACATCTCAAGCGAGATCCGCGCAATACTGAAGGATGCTCCGACGCAGGGCGCCTGTCGCATCTATATGGGATATTACGGATCTGGGAAATCCCATCACCTGAGGCTTGTAAAAGCCAACGCCCTTCGGGAGGGGTGGGTTACCGCATCTCTTGAACTCGATCCGAAGGCGGCTGACCCTGCAAAGCCCTCGACCGTATACAGGGAGTTGATGGCCGGGCTCGAGTTCCCGATGCATGCCGACGGGACACGCTGTGGCGACTTCTTCGACCTGGTCAAAGAGGTGAGAGACAACTGGTCCAAGATTAAGGGCCTAAAGTACTTCAGCCGTTCGCCCTGGTTCAGTCTTGCGATGGAAGCACTCCAGTATCTTACACACCGTCGCGACGACCCGGAGTACGTATCGGCCGTCAGCTGGCTGGCGGGGCAGGTGAAGCAGATCAGTGCAATTCGATCGATCGGCTGGCGCGCTGGGCGGAAATCAATTCCATCGATGCCACAGACCAAGGATACCGGCGTCGTATATTCGTATCACCTGGTGGTCCTCAATGAGGTCCTGAAGGCTCTGGGTTATCGGGGGCTTGCGCTGATCATCGACGAGGCCGAGCATGTGCGCACATATTCGGCGAGCAGGTACATTCGCGCGAACAACTTCTTCGATGTTCTGGCCCGCTGTGCGCACAAGCCCCGGCCGCATTTTCGTGACCCTCAATGCGACTATGATGTGTCGGGACTTCCTGCATTCTGGAAAGAGGGGCCTCATTTTGCGCTGTTCGTCGGACTGACCGAAGGTGAAGACACACAGGACCTGAAGCGCAAGGCTGGTGAAATGAGCGTTCTCATCCACGATCCTCGCGAGGTCGTTCGCCTGCGACCGCCAAGCCCCGCCGACTACGAAAACTGGGTCTCGACTTTTCTCGCCGAGTCTGCTGGTAGGCTCGGTCCCAAAATGAACGTGCTGGCGGACGGGCAACTGCGCACTCGGATCGCCAAGCTGCTTCGGGACAGTTTCGAGCAATTGCCGGATACCGAGAAGCTGCTTCGCAACTGGACCAAAATGGCAGGCTTTCCTGCTGCCGTTCTGATGAGCTACCCCTCGTGTGTCGAACCGGACGAACTTGTTGCGATTGTTGAAGAGGCGGCCCAGCAGATCGCCGGAGACATTCTTCCGTGGGAATAGTCAACCGCGCCGAACTGGCTAGGATGATGCCGGATGCTTTCCCCATCTTCTTTTCGGGGCGCCAGCCCTATGCCGCACAGGCACTGGTCATGCCCGAGATCGTGAAAGGAAAGAACGTCCTGTTCGCGGCGCCGACCGCATCGGGTAAGACAGAGGCCGCGGTTGCACCACTCTTTCAACGGCACCTTTCCTTCCGGCGCCGTAGGCTATCGACGGTCTACGTGGCACCCACCAAGGCGCTGGTCAACGATCTTTATGAACGCCTGGTTCACTATCTGAGCCGAGATCCTGGTACAATCGCCCGCTACACGGGCGACAGGCACGAGTTGAGGTCGGCCGAAGGCGCGTTTTGTGTGCTTGCTACTCCCGAAGCGCTCGATTCGCTTCAGCTTCGGAGACCTGACATGCTCGATGGGGTCCGGTCGGTGATTGTCGACGAGATTCACCTCCTGCATGGCGAACCGCGAGGGCAGCAACTACGGCATGTGATTTCCCGGATTCACTGCGCCGCCAAGCCGGCCATGTCGGATCGAGATAGGTTCCAGGTGGTGGGAATGACCGCCACACTGGATGACATGAATGGCGTAGCCCAAAGCTGGCTTGGCGAACAGGCGATAGTGCTTTCACATGGTTCGCCACGCGAAATCGATCTTGTGCTCATTGAACCACACCGGACTGACGGAGATCCGAACCGAGCCCGCGCGCATTCGCTTGCAGAGTGGCTCAACGGCTCCGGTGCGGAGAAGGTCTTGATGTTCGCGAATTCCAGGAACGGCGCTCACGTTCTGGCAGCTCATCTTCATCGCGAACTGTCCGGCAGTCGTTGGCCGGTCCATTTGCATTTCGGTGCGCTGGCAGCGGTCGAACGTGAGCGAGTCGAGGAGGAGATGCGCAGAAAGCGCTACGGTGTATGCGTAGCGACGGCCACTCTGGAGATCGGGATCGACATTGGCGACATCGACGCCGTCGTGCTCACCGATTGTCCTCCAACCGTCAATGCATTCTTGCAGCGCATCGGACGTGGCAACAGAAGGAGCGGTACATGCCGCGTTGTCGCCTTCCGATCGAGTGAGCAGGACGAGCATCTGCTCCGCGCAGTTCTTGACTGTGCCAGACGTGGCGAACTCGACGATGTTCACGACTTCGATCGTCATTCGGTCCGGTTCCAGCAGGTGCTGAGCCTGTGCTGGAGGGCGACTCGTCAGGATCGTCCGCTTTCCATGGCCGAACTCGCCGCGGAAGCCGGCACTGAAGATCATGCACCGGTCGTGCAGGACATGTTGTCGACGGGCTGCTTGGTCGACGTCAGAGGGGCTCTTATTCCATGCGACCGGCTCATGGATGAGGCCGATATTGGCCGAATCCATACTGTGATCGCTGGCCGATCCACCAGTCCAGTGCTGGATCTTCGAACCGGTAAGACCGCCTTGCACGATGCCGACCAGACAATCGCGGGTGGGGCTGTCTTTCATACGGGCACGCTGCGGCGCCTCATGACTGGCTCCGATGGCGGAGCCTATCTTGCGGGCGCTGCGGATCAGTCAGAGTCGCTCGCCCGGATCAGGGGGACGGGACCTGCCCGCCCGATGAGTCGCCGGGTCCTGTGGAGCCTTGCGAGGCAGAGAGGCGTTGATCCGTCGCGCTGGAGGCTGGGTCGCAACCAGCTTTTGACCTGGGGCGGCGAGACACTCAACACTCTGCTGGCCGCTCTTTTGCGGCGTTCCGTTCCTCACGGTCGCTTCACTGCGTCGCTCGAGATCATATGTGGCGATTTCAATGCGATCGAACTGTCCATCGATTCAATTCGGGACATTGCATATCGTACGGAGAGTGCGGCCGACCTTCCACTTGAAGTCACAAAGAAGTTTGGTGGGAGCAGCCAGTTCTTCTCCGAATTGTCACCTGTGCTGTCCGCCGAAGAGAGACGGCGCTCGGTACCTTGGCGATCATTCTACGAATGGCTTGGCTGTGTTACGGGAATCGAAATCGCGGGTTGAAACTCTGGATTTCTGATGCGGCTGAGAGAATAGGGTCCAAAGCGGAATCAGCTTTCCTCGACTCTGCTGTGAAGTGTGCAATCCGCCGTTCTTAGTGGATTACGGTGTATGCGTACTTCGGTTGGCATATGCTGCGCTCAAGAAGCAATAATATCTACGCATGCACTTCGGGAAGGGCCCTATGGCGAAAACACTGGAATTCCCCGATCTCGTCTGGAAAGAACGAACTGCCGCATATGGAGTAGAGGTGGGAATCGACCTTCTTCCTCCTAAATTTGACGGAAAGTGGCGCAGAACAGTCGAGCGTTCTCTCGACAAATGGGTTCGATCTAAAAAATTCGCGAAATCGGCGACTCTTTGGATGTGGGGAACGATGAGCTCCAATTTCCTGCACGAGAGCAATGGACCTTGTTGGTCGGAATTCCTAGTGGCAGTCGGCTTGCCAGAGGAATTCCTAACTGATCTGCAGGACGATCTGTTGAGGTCATTTCGCAAAGGCGTCAGAGCGTCCGAGGCTATTGAACTTTTTCGAGACGACGGCTGGGCTGCAATCTGCCATGTCCAGGATGGCACGGTCTGGATCCAAGAGGATGCTGACTTATGGGTGCCCTACATCGACAAGGTCGGCCGAAAGCGCGAAGGTATACTGCAACATCGACCAACAAAGGATGATTGATGCCCCTATCCCGACTTTATGATGAGGCCCTCGTCTACGCGTCTGAACTTCATCGAACCCAGGTACGGAAGGGAAGCGGCATACCTTACATCGCTCATCTCTTGAGTGTTTCCAGTCGCGTACTGACCGCAGGCGGGACCGAAGCCCAAGCCATTGGCGGCCTCTTGCATGACGCCGCGGAAGATCAGGGAGGCCAAACGGCGCTCGATGCAATTAGTCAACGCTTTGGCAATGACGTTGCACAGATAGTGGCAGATTGCACGGATTCCTGGGTCGAGCCCAAACCCGCTTGGCGACCCCGAAAAGAAACCTACCTTTCGACCTTGCCAAGAAAGCCGGCTTCATCACTCCTCGTTTCCCTGGCGGATAAGGTCGACAATGCCGAAGCAATTCTGAATGACTACCGCAACATAGGCGATGATCTTTGGGCGCGCTTCACAGGTGGGCGCGATGGGACGATTTGGTACTACCGCAAGCTCAGCGAGATTTTCAAAGTGGTCCTGCCAGGCACGCTGGCCCAACAATTGGCGCTGACGGTTTCTCATTTCCCAGGCTGAACGACCCCCGGGCCCACCACATCCGCGACGTTACTAGGCTGACTTCCGCTGCGGCTTGGCCGCCGACTTCTTCGCCGCCATCTCCTTGGGCTTCTTGCCCTCAATCGGCATCAGCATCTCTTTCTGTCCGCTCGACGCCTTCCGAGGTTTCTTGGCTGTCTTGGTGGCCTTCGTCGGCGCGGCTTCCCGGCCGACGCTCCGCCGCAGCGCCTCCATCAAGTCGACCACGTTGGTCGCGGCAGGCCGCTCCTTCGGAGTGATCGGCTTGCCGGCGCGCTTCCTGTTGATTAAGTCAATGAGCGCCGTCTCGTAGTGGTCCTCGAACTTCTCGGGCTCGAAGCGCCCCGCCTTCTGGTTCACGATGTGCCTGGCGAGATCGAGCATGTCCTTCGTCACTTTGACGTCCTGGATCTCGTCGAAATATTCCTGCTCGCTGCGCACCTCATACGGATAGCGCAGCAGCGTGCCGACGAGACCTTTGTCCAGCGGCTCGAGCGCGATGATGTGCTCGCGGTTGGTCAGCACCACCCGGCCGATCGCGACCTTGTCCATTTCACGGATGGTCTCGCGGATCACCGCGAAGGCATCGTGGCCCACCTTTCCGTCCGGACGCAGGTAGTACGGGCGGATCAGGTACCGCGGATCGATGTCGGACTTGTCGACGAACTCGTCGATCTCGATGGTGCGCGTAGACTCGAGAGCGATCTCCTCGAGTTCATCCTTGGCCACCTCGATGTACTGGCCCTTGTCGAGTTCGTACCCCTTGACGATGTCCTCGTTGGGCACCTCGTCGCCCGTGTCGGCGTCGACCTTGAGATACTTGATACGGTGGCCGGTCTGCCGGTTGAGCTGGTTGAAGCTGATCTTCTCCGACTCGGAGGTGGCCGGATAGAGCGCCACAGGGCACGTCACGAGCGACAAACGCAGGAAGCCTTTCCAGTTGGCACGGGGGCCATGTACGCAGAACTCCGGTTCGAGACGGCCTGGATTCAAGACGAACGGCAGACCATGGTTCCGACAACGGCTGCCTCGCCATAGGGGCCAATTTTTCGGTCCGGGACTCGACTCTTTTGTTCTTGTTATGTTCTAATCACGCATGACCGATCGACCCGCGAGCTGGCGCATGCCGACCCCCAAGCAAATGGAAAAGATGGCCGCTTTCGTCGGCAGAAACGTGCCGCCGAAGCCCGGGTTGGCTCCGGACGATGATCTGCCGCCGGAATACTGGGAGGCCCTTCTGGCTGACCCCCGCGCCGATACCAAGCCGGCGAGCCCCTCCGGAGGGACGCTGCGGCTGAACCAAATTCCTCAACATGTTCTGAGGGTGGGCTGCCGCCGCTGCGCCAGGGTGGTCGAGATCCAAAAGGTAGACGCCGCCCGCTTCTATGGATGTCGGCCAGCGGCTATTGGACAATACCTGCACCCAGCGGACCGGGCGTCATGAGGAAGACGGCTGCTGGCCCGCGTTCGAGTAGTCGGTGGCGCTGCGTGAATTGGATGCTGCCATGGCACCGAAGCATCACCCGACGCCCCTGTCTGGAGGAGACCGTAAGGCGCTCGCCAAGGAGCTCGGCCGAGCACGCGCGATGACGACGATCCTCGCAGGACAGGCAGCCGAAGCCCGGGCCAAAGGCGAAGCTCTCATCCGTCAGGCCGACAAGTTGCTCTGCGAATCCTGGAACGAGCGCATGTGGGCGGATGGCGGCCCCATCGACCCATCACCGACGGTCGACCAAGCCATCAACGGCGGCTTCGCCTCGCTCGAGATCGAATGCTCGCGGTGCAAGACGCGACGGGACGTCGATTTGACGGCGCTGCGTCATCCGCCGACCACATTTGTCCACGACTTGGCCAGCCGGCTCCGCTGCAGCAAATGTGCTAAGGCCGGGCGTCGGCCGACCGCCACGCTGCTGCAACTGATGTCGCGCTCCCGCCTGGCCGCTCCGGAGACTTGATTGTGTGCAATCTCTACTCGATGACAAAAAACGTCGACGCGATTCGTCGCCTGTTCGGCGCGCTGAACAGCGATGTCGGCAACCTGCCATCGATGCCAGGCATTTTTCCCGACTACCCCGCACCGATCGTGCGGGAGGCAGCCCGCGGACGAGAGATTGTATTGGCGCGCTGGGGTATGCCGAGCTCGCAGCGGGCGCTGATGGACGCGACCAAGAAGCGCGCGGAGAAGCTGCAGGCCAAGGGCCAGACCGTCGATTTTAAGGAATTGCTCCGGCTGGAGCCGGACGGCGGTACGACGAACATCAGGAATGTCGGCAGCGCCCACTGGAAGCGGTGGCTAGATCCGGAGCATCGGTGCCTGGTGCCGTTCACGTCGTTTTCCGAGTACGACACGATCGACGGAAAGAAAGTGCCGGCCTGGTTCGCTCTGGACGAGACGCGGCCTCTGATCGCATTTGCTGGGCTGTGGACCAATTGGACGTGTGTACGCAAGGCGAAGGAAGGCGAGATCACCACCGATCTCTTCGGATTCCTCACCTGCGAGCCGAACGCGGAGGTCAAGCGCGTCCATCCCAAGGCGATGCCCGTGATCTTGGCGACGGTCGAGGAGTACGAGGTCTGGCTCCGTGCCCCTTGGGATGAGGCGAAGTCGCTGCAGCGGCCCCTCCCCGACGGATCGCTGCGGATAGTCGCCACGGGCGAGAAGGAAGACCCGGCGTTGGCCACCTGAGCGAGGCCATTTGGCAGTAAGCCGCTGCCAAATTCGAGTTCGTAGCTGTGCACAGGCGGCGGAACACGTGGACAAGCGGCGGCTCCAGCGATTTCGAATCCCTGCCCTGTGCTAACCGCCGGGAACGACGCCAGCGGCGCAAGGATTCGTCGTGGCGGGAGCGATCTCGATGCTGATGACGAAACAGAGAAGACCGGCGATCCGGACGCTGCGCGGCTGGGCAACCTCCGTGCTGCAGGAAACCGGCGCTATCCGCGAATGCGAGGAGCACGGCTGGATGCAGGATCGCGCCGACCCGCACGCCCGCGATCGCGCCTACGATATCGCTCGTCGGGATCCGCCTGTAGGCGTTTCGCCCGACGAAGCCACAGATGCGATCACAGAGCTCTTGGATTCGGTCGGCGATACCTGCCCCGAGTGTCCGCCCAAGGACTTGGTCTAAGCTGCGACGGCAGGACGGCGAACGTCTATAATCTAGGGATGGTCCGGTCCGATTCAGAGCAAGGCTACTCGAACGCGCCCCACCGCAAGATCATCCATATTGACATGGATGCGTTCTATGCGTCGGTGGAACAGCGCGATAATCCCGACTTGCGCGGAAAGCCGGTCGCGGTGGGCGGCTCGGCGGAGCGGGGGGTCGTGGCGGCCGCGAGCTACGAAGCCAGAAAATTCGGTGTTCGCTCTGCAATGCCGTCGGTGACCGCGAAGCGACAGTGTCCCGACCTGATCTTCGTCAGGCCGCGCTTCGAGGTCTACAAGGCGATCAGCCGCCAAATCCGCGAGATCTTTGCCGAGCACACACCGATCATTGAGCCTCTGTCGCTCGACGAGGCCTATCTCGACGTGACCGAAACCTTCAAGGCATCCCGCTCGCCAGGGACATCGCTTTGCGTATACGTGAGAAGATCAAGGCGGAAACTGGCCTCAACGCTTCGGCCGGCATCTCCTACAACAAATTTCTGGCGAAGTTCGCCTCAGTTCGTCATCTCGCCTGAGATGGGGCCGGCCTTCGTGGAGACGCTTCCTGTAGGCAAATTCCACGGGATAGGCCCCGCAACGAGCGCTAAGATGAACGCTTTGGGCATATTCACCGGTCTCGACATGCGCAACCAGACGCTGCAGTTCATGAACGCGAACTTCGGCAAGTCGGGCGCCTACTACTATTGGATTTCGCGCGGCGTCGACGAAAGGCCTGTTCGAGCCAACCGCATCCGGAAGTCCGTCGGCGCCGAGAATACGTTCTCGAGCGACCTTACCGAAACCGAAGCCATGATGGCAGAGCTTGAACCGCTGATCGACAAGGTCTGGCGACATTGCGAATCGGTCGGCACGCGGGGACGAACGGTGACGCTCAAAGTGAAGTTCTCCGACTTCGAGATCATCACGCGCAGCCGGTCCGTCTCTTCGGCTGTTGCCAACCGCGATGGTCTCGCCGAACTGGCCATTGGCCTGCTGCAGGACAACATGCCCTTTCCGAGGCCGGTTCGGCTTTTGGGGGTGTCACTATCTTCCTTGCAGGTCGGGAATAATGCGGAGCCGCAACTGGATATGGAGCTTTGATCCGGAATAGAATCACGGCGGTCGCCAAACCCGCTGCGCAGGTGTCCGAAAGGCAGGAAGAATCGAATGCTCGAAGCTGATTCAAGTTTGGCCGAGATGGCCGAAAGGTTGGCCAAATCCGCCGACTACCGCGTCCTTCGGCGCTTGGTTCACCGCGAGACTTCCACTCGGATCACAGGTCAAAGCACCAAAACAGCCATCCTGCTCGACGTGGAGACGACCGGCCTAGACCAGCAGAAGGACGAGATCATCGAGCTCGGAATGGTCAAGTTCGACTACCTACCCGACGGTCGTATTGCCGGGCTCCGGGAGGTCTTCTCGTCATTCAATGAGCCGTCCGAGCTGATCCCGCCGGATGTAATCGCACTCACCGGGATCACGAACGAGATGGTCGCTGGCCATCGGATAGACGAGGCGGTGGTATCATCGTTCGCAGAAGATGCCGTGATCGTCATCGCCCACAATGCCGGATTCGACCGCAAATTTGCCGAGCGCTACTGGCCGATATTTCAGCGCAAAGCTTGGGGGTGTTCGGCGACCGAGGTCGAATGGCGAAAGCACGGTTTCGAGGGCTCCCGCCTCGGCTACCTGCTGAACGGTGCCGGCTTCTTTCACCAAGCTCACAGGGCGGTTGACGATTGCCATGCTTTGCTCGAGGTGCTGGCATTCGAATTGCCGCCAGCCCGCGGGTCGGCGCTTGCCGTCCTGCTCGAGCAGGCTCGCAAGAAAACCATGCGAGTGTGGGCCGAGCAGTCGCCGTTCGAACTCAAAGATGCGCTTAAGCGGCGCGGCTACCGTTGGAGCGACGGAAGCGATGGTAGACCGCGATCATGGTACGTCGACATCGACGAAAGCAAGCTGGACGAGGAAATCGCGTTTCTCAAGGCCGAGATTTATCTTAGCGAACTGGAGCCGCGCTTGCAGGTCCTGACGGCATTCGACCGGTTTTCGGTCCGAGCGTGATTCAGGTGCAGTCTGCGTAGTGATTGAACCCGGATCCTCCGGGCGGAAGCCTATTGCGGGTTGGTGCGCCGCGCCAGCGAACGCAACCGACGGAGCCAAATTCTCCTATCGAGATGTCGGCCACCTGGCGATCCAGTCTCGCAGATCAGCCGACAGGATAAGAGTCCGATTGCCTCGCTTCACTGCGCGCAGATTGCCTTCGCTGATCTCCCTGTACAACATACTCCGGCTTACGTCGGCGAGCTTGATGACCTCCTTGATGGAATACGCGAGCTTGTCCGGAATTGCTGGCGCGGCAAGCTCACTTTGGGGAGACTTCGCCTCAGCCCTCGGCGGCGGTTCTGCTGTAGCGGCCGGGTGGGTTAGGAGGTCTTCCAGGATATCGACCGCCTGGCGCACGTGATGGAACAGCTCGCCCAGCCGCGGGTCGGATTTGCCGGGCATCATTCACGCTCCTGGAAATCGCTAGTACCGTTAATCTGGCCAAGGAGTTCGAGTGTAAACGACACTTTCTAGGGGGCTGCTGGCCTTCGTTCCCGAACAGTGGCCTCTCCGTCTGCACGTCGCCGTCCAATTGAAGCAAGAGGCGGTGAACCGTCAGCTACTTTGAGGCCGCATTGATCACGACCCGGAAATTCGCGTCGGTGGTCTTTTTCAAGAACAATTCGGTCGTTGCGATAAGCTGCAGGATGGGCACCGTCATGCTATCCAGGCTCGCCCCCGGCTGAACGATGACTACCTCAAACTTGACCTTCGACTTGCGGGACTTCTCCTTGAAGTACGACAACTCGCGTTGGCCACCTTTGAGGAAGCGCGTTGCCCCGCTGGCGGTCCATTGCGCTTCGCGCCGTTTTAGGTCTTTTGTGAGGCGCTCGATACCCTTGTGCTTCTTCGTAATGCACTTCTGAGCCTGACCGCAGACGAAGTAGAAGTTTTCGATCGAGCCGGAGACGCGCCCGCCCATCGCCCCTTTGCAGTGGACGAGCGTCAGCTTGATGGTGCTTTCATCAACGTTCTTGAGGCAAACCAAGTCGCCCGCTTCGGCCTTGCCGTCGTCATTGAAGATCAGGTCGTACTCGTCACGCAGCTGCTCGAAGGCGCGATACTGGATCGTGGCTGCGTCGCCCGATTTGCCAATCGATTCGTTGTTGAGAGGGATGCCCTTGAAATCCCAGGTTTCCAGTTGATCTTTCGGATAGACCCCCGCATCAAGCTTCGTCGGGATGTGATAGCAGTTGTACGAATGCGTGCCGTCCGCATAGCGGATGATGATGGGATCTCTTTGCAGGTAGATCTCTAACGGCTCAGCCGGCATTGTCGCCTTCTTGAACTGAACTTTGGGACCCGACGTATGCTTGTAGGCGTAACCGCCGGGAAGCGTCGGCGAGACTTCAAGACGGTAAACAGCCCGGACGTCTTCGGACTCGATACACACGCTGACGGTTCCATCCGTCTCCACGGAGTCGATACCGACATCAACCTCGTAGAGCAGCTTGTCGGTGGCCCCGAAGAAAACGGATTGCCGCTCGCTTAGGCTGAGTTGAGCCTGTTCGCCCCACTCGGCAGAGATCGCATGCGAGACGTGCGGAGCCGTCAGTTTGATCGGCCGCAAAAAGCCCTTGATGATATTGGTGACGTCATCCTCATCTGACGTCACCTTCTCCCATGTCGTCTTGGTCCAGGCCACCCAATCGGCGACCGAGCCGGACTTGCGAAGCTGCCAGACTTTGCCGCGGCGCTTCGCGCCGCCCCACAGCACGCGGTCCCCGTCTTCGTAGCCGACGCAGGCAATGTGGTTGAGTTCGGCCTCCGACTTGTCGATGTGCCCGAGTCCTTCGGTTACGTTCGTTCCGAAGTAGGTTGTGAAGCTAATGGCACCGACCCGGCGCGAACCGAGGTTCTTGACGAGCGGCAGCTCGACGCCGTTCAGGATGTTGAAGATCGCGTCGCCGCCAAAAAGTTCGACGTCGCCGCCGGTGATGGCCTTCGCCATCTGCTCTGTGCGCATGCGCTCATAATCGCTCGCGTAGATCGAAAGGACGCTCTCGTCGCTGTCCCAGCGGATGATAATTAGGTCGTAGAGGCTGTTCGTGATGTTCTGAAAGTCGCCCCATTTGACCTCTTCGGTCTGGGCGACGACGGCGACGAGGAGCTTGTCCCTGTCGTCAAGCGCGTACCACGTCTCGGCGCCAGGCGGCAGAACGTCCACGTATTGGAGCGGCGTCCACTCCTTGCATTTTGTCCTGTAGAACTGGGTCGAGATCGCAGGTCGCAGGTTCCAAAGCGACAATTCCGCCGACAGCGTTCCCTGCTGTTTCAGCTGCTCGACGACATCTTGTAGCCTGAGTTCGTCCTCAATGCGCTCTTCACTGAGCCGTCGAATAAGATGGTCCCAGTCAGCTCCCTCGGCGTAGAGCCCGGCCAGCTTCTTTTCTGCCTGCGGATCCGCGATGTTGGTGACGGCGGTTGCATTGCCGACATCGGTGGGCCCCTTCCGCGTGAAGCGCCCAATAAACTGAAGGGTGATGGCTAGCGACTTGTGCGTGTCGTGAAGCGCCGCAACTTTAAGCTGGGGAAAATCGAAGCCTTCGCCCAGCATGTCGACGCAGACGACGATCCGAGACCCAGTGTTCTTCCGGTCTCTGAGCGCGGCCAAGGCGGCCCGATTCTGGCTGTCCGGTCGGTCTGAGTAGACCTTCACTGGTGCAAACTCCGGTGCCAGTTTCTGGTAGAGGTTAGCGAGCGCGTCTGCGCGCGCCTTCGTCTCAGTGCGAGCAAGCAGGATGTGGTCGCGTTTTTCGTCGTTTACGTCGCGGCGAAGGGCTTCAACTGCGGCGCGGGCAACGGCTTCGTCCCGCGCCTCTTGGTCGCCGTACTCTTCAACCGTCTTCAGGTTGATCTGCTTGTAGTAGCCGGCGCGCTGCGCATCCCCCAGTTTGTAGTTGAAGATAATCTTGCCATCGACACGTTGCAGGTCGCGCCGAAACGGCGTCGCGGTAAATTGGATCACCTTTTCCTTGTTGAAGCGGTCTCGAACTGATTTCCACGTTCCCGCGGCGATGTGGTGCGCCTCGTCGACGAAGAGGTGCGAACAGCCAGCCGCTAGTGAAGCGATAGCGCTGGGATCGGACGCGTTCAGCGAGTTTGGAAGCGCAATGAGAAGGTTCGCCTGCTTGAGCAGCGCCTCGGCCTCGACAACTGTCCGAATGCCGCTAGAAACAACCGCGACGCGAGGCCCTGGCAGTTCGATGGGAACGGTCTGCGCGGTCGGCAGGTAGCCGAGGGTGACGAATTTCTCTTCAATCTGATCGCGCAGCGGGACGCCCGACACGAGGACGAGCGTGCGGGCCGGACGTAGATAGATCTGCGCGGCGAGCATTGTCTCCGTCTTCCCGGTTCCGGTTGGCAGCACGACCGTCGCCGGTTCGAACGTGTCGCCAACTGCAAAGTGGGCCGCGATCGCATGGAGCGCGCCGATCTGCGGTAGGCGCAGCCCCGGATCACCATTCTCGCCTTCAAGGCGGAAGCTGAACTGATTGGCCCAGGTCTCGAGGAGTCCTTCGGGCGTGTTCGCACGCTCGACGAGCGGCGTGATCTCGTCCCAGTGGAGCGTCAACGTGGCGGGCAGGTTCGCGGGATCAACAGCGAGGCCAGCAGTGACAACGGGAAGGCTCAGGGCTCGGCGCTTTGCTCCTTTCCGCCGGAGATAGACCTCATTGTAGGGCGCTTTGAGGTCCGTCTTGATGAGGTCGTGACCGGGAAACTCGGAGGTGAAAATTCGGGCGCGGGTGGTCGCGCCACGAAAGACGATCTGCCGGACTGTATTGCGACCCACCTTCGCCCGAAGTTCAGGCAAGGGCGGTAGCGTGAGCCTACCAACCCAATCCTCGAACAAGCCCATCACCCCCCCCCCGCGGCGCGACGGCAGCCTTGCTCAGCCGCTCGTTGTTGTAACCAGCAACTCTAGGCTCCTACGGTTAAGCCTGCAACCAGGGCGGGCTGTCAGAGCAAGCGCTACGTTCGGTCAGCTGATGCACGCGGCGTCTTGTACGAGATTTTACTGCCACAGTAGAGTTCGCTTTCTCACATCAGCCGGGAGGCAGGTCCTGGGCTTCAAAAAGTCTACGTTGTATCCTCGGGAGCTGAGGCGGCCGCCTATGGCCATTGAATTCTTGTCTTGAACCAAATCGGGCCTTTGTCGGTCTGGCAGACCTCGAATAAGAAGCCACCTGCAGCCGCTATCGTTTGCCGACCAATGAAGTGCAATTTCTCCTGCTCGAGGTATCGATAGACCATCTCGACCGCCTCGCCATGTGTGCGAGCCTTGGTAAATTGTATAGCGGTATCCTGGCTTTTCCCGTCGCCAAGATGTGACAGGCCCTTATTGCTAAAGACAGTCGATGGTCGCTCTCCATCGCGACTTGCTATTTCAACAAAGTTATCAAGCTTGACTAGCTGACGAGAGCCTTCCAGTTCGTATCCATTCGCAAGCGACAGACACTTTATGGCGCATGCATTTGCAAGTTCAATTTGCGCTTGGAATGCTGATGGCGGCTGGCTGAGAACACCTTCGCCAAGCTTTCCAGACGAAACCAACGAATTACTTCCATAGTTTGGATGAACGTAATCGCAAAGCATCGTGTAAACGGCGTCTTGGTCCGGATAATCTTTTTCCAGCACCTTTCTAAAATCGTTCACATGAAACGGCTTTGGGTGGCTACCTCCCCCGTGTATGTCTTGCCCGTAGTACATCCTTTCGAGGGTCGAATGATGTTTGTGCATGGCGCCAATCAGTTTTCCGAGGTCACCTTGGCGCGAAAGATTATTAGAAATCTTGCTGAGTTCATCGACCTGAAAAGAAAATGCCGAAAGGTGCTCGAATAGAGCTCTTGTCAAAGAGATCTGGACGGTCGGATTACCGGCTTGAGACGCCCAAAGTATCCCGCGAGAAATTTCGGCCAGTTTAAGGCTTTGAACTCGCATCATAAAGAAATGCCTCTTGCACAAGTCATAGAGGCGCCACGCCAACTGAGCCGTTGGAGATTCCGATTCCCGAGCGGGCAATCGTTGCTCACGTCCCCGCATGGCCTCATCGAAATTGTTAATAAACTTAAGGTTGCATTGCTGTTCCAAGTATTGCTCGATTACTTCAACGATCAACTCGCTAGAGTTTTTCATCTCGCTTTGCTACCGGCCTTCACGGCTTACCCAGAGGAGAGATGGGCGCTAAACCACGCATTGTTGACATCGATCGGATCAGCATGAACACCAAGCGTTTTCTACGGCCACTCACAGCGACGATCTTAGTACGCTGTGAGCCTCTCGCCCTCGTTGAACTTCTCAGAAATCGACAAACAGAACACTCACGCCATGTCGGCGATGATGGCCACCTCGTCACTGCGGCTCACAAGAGCTCGCGGTTTATTCGCTGATCTGCTCGCCTCGGAGAACGATGACACATGGATATGGCTCCCGCAACGATCTCAAGCCTTCCTCCTCACGGGCGGATCGCGTGCCGACGCTGCTTCAGTGGTGCTGAATCGACGCAGATAATCGGCAAGTGGCAGATGGTCAACGATCCAGCGGCTTGGGGATCTGCGACGCCGCGCATATTGATACTTGGATTCTCAAAGGGCTTTACCCAGGCGAACGCCTTTCGGTCCGGCCGTTTCGAGGATATCCCCTTCAAGGACATGCGCACCCGTCTAACTGAAGAGCTGCGTTTGCTCGGCGTGATCGGAAGGTCGGAAACCGTTGACCAGAAGATGGTGGCTTCGGAGACCGAGATCGGCTTCGGATCGTTGGTGCGTTGTAGCCTGTCGCGCATCAACAAGAAGGGGGTGTTGGCCTGCACCGGTGAAGTCATGCCGAAGGCATTCACCGAAGAAATCTCAAAAAACCTGCGGATCTGCGCCGAAACCTTCCTCGCGGACCTTCCATCCTCTGTTCGGTTGGTTCTGCTGCTCGGCACGACCGACAGCTATATCGAGGGCTGCCGCGGAGTTGTCCACGCCCTCTACGGCTCGCACTTCTTGGACATCAACGAGGTCAGTTATCGCACTGGTGACGTGGTTTGGGTTCACGTCAGTCATCCATCTGGGTTGAATGGCCACCACCCTGTCTGGATGACAGGCAATCCTTCGACGAAGCCCGGGCGCAAGCGCGAGCTTGCGATACAAGCAATTCGTCTAAGCGGAGCGATTCGGGGGAGCTGAAAATGGGATATCCTATCGGGCCACTCTTGGCGGCACTAGCTGACCGAATCTTGCATAACCTTGATCTGATTGAATCGTTGGCGCCGAAATGGGGCAGTCCAGAGCAAGACCAACCGCCCTTTTCAGACACGCAACTACTTATGTCACTCCTTGGGGTGTTGGTTTTTCCACACGAAAAGGCACCAGGTGCCCTGGGCGAGATCATGAGGGGATATAGTCCAATGGACCGTGTTCTGAACATTATCTATTCGCGGCACGGTAGCGGGCGGATCGAAATGACCGGTGCGGAAGGCGAAGCAGTGATGGTAGACCCCACCCGACTGGCCAATCTCCCGAAATTGCTTCGCAACAGTTTGGCTCATTTCAACGTCCTCCCGATCAACAAGGAGGGGCGCTTCGGCGGTATTCGCATCTGGAACCGTGATTGGGGACGAGCAGATCACATTCGTCGCGGACGTCGACTTTGACGAAATGCGGTCATTGGCACGTCATGTGCTGAGTGTGCTTCGGGAGCAGCAATCCGACCTTAACCTGCAGGATGCCGAAGACCCTATGGCCGAGATCGAGGCCAAGCGCGGGGAATTTAGGGATCATTCGCGCAAGGTGCCACGTCTCAATCGAGATATCTGGGAGCGCCTCGTAGATGCGCATGGTGGAGACGCCGACAAAGCAAAGACGACGCTGGATCGTTTGATGAAGCGGGAAGCCGACAGGTTGCTTGGGACGGCTAAGTGATTTGAGAGGCTGAACAGCAGATCGTGCAAATAGTCGCCGCCCATTGCGGGCTCGAAGCGAAGATCGCCAGCTCACGATCACGCTTACGGGGGCGACTTCAGTGTGACGAAGTTGGGAGTTCTATATCTAAGACTCACGATCGTCAGTTTGCCCTTAATCACGAAGTGCGCGCGACGGTTGTTGGGGCAGCCTTGGCGATCTGTCGGTAGCGCTTCCGTTTCCCGTCCGCACGAAGATCTACCGCGAAACACCGCTCCTGATCCGGACGGTATTCCAAGACTCCACGAAGTCTCGTTCGGACCATCCTCAACGCGCGCGACCAGCTTGGTCGCTTTGCGTCTCCTGGTAGTGGGGTGCAACCTCCTGGCCGGCAGGGAAGATCTGGAGGCGCTCAGCTCCGTTCAGACGATTTCTCGTTCGAGACCTTGAGACCTATGCAGGGCGAGACCGTCCCTCGAAGCGGCAGTGCCTTAACGCAACGTCGACGCCCTGCTCGATCCGCTCACGTTAGCGCTATCCCTACGGGCCTGGTGCGACTTCCGGATCTTCGTCTTCCGCGAGCTTCGTGCCTAGGCTGTAGCTATGCAGACGGGCGCTCCGGTAGCGGAGTTTCGATCCTCGCATGACGACGAACTTCAGGCGCCCGGCGATCAGCATCTGGAGAATTGGTGTCAGCGCGTCCGACGGGATGCCTAAACTCGCAGCCAATCGTTCCGGATAGGTCTCGATCGCTCCGACGGCGATCGGTTTGAGGTCTTTCCGACGCTCCTCCTCCAGGCTGATTGACGGAAACAGCGACACCTCGATGTGGTCGGTCTTCAGCCCGGTCGGCCGCAGAAGCCGGCCCTTGATCTCCACGTGCCGGTGCTCGTGACACGGATCGAGTGCGTTCCGAAGGGTGTTGAGCGCCAGCCAATAGGTGAAATCCCAGCTTTCGATTTCGACGATGTAATCGATGATCTCCTCCGTCAGCTTGCGCCGGCGCTTGGCCTTTCTGGATACCTTTTTCGTCGGCTCGGTGACCATCGCGGCGAGCCTAGACGTGAGTCAGCGTAGGACGCGACACCGAAAGCACCAACATCAATGGCAGTTCGAGGGACATGTCTCGGCGCGATCTACACCACTCGAATTGGTGGATGAACACAGACCCCGGAATCATTAGATCTCAAGATATGACCACCGATGCCCCAGCACTGCTCGTTGAATTGGCCCCAGACTAGCCAGACCACATCCTCTGCGCTACAGTCTGCGCCATTGCAACTAACGCCTAGGTCGCGGATCGAGATATTCATCGCGGGTGCATGCCGGATTTGAGGGCCAATTCATGAGCAGGTGCGTTCTTGTAATCATTCTTGAGCTCGTCATCATCCTTGTCGAACCCAACCAGGTGACTGCTCAAAATGAGCTAGCGGTTGCCGTTCCTGCTCGGGCGGGGTCAGTTGAGGGCGAAAGAGAAAACTCCGATGCCTTCATCTGGCGCCTCTTTACGAGCCTCGCAGCTCCCGCTTCAAAGTCAGCGGCGTCACCAGTTATCTTTGAAACATGGGCCTCAGATGACGACACGTTCAACGTGAATCCGCAGTGGCCGGCTAACAAATGCGCCCGCGAAGCTGCATAGCAGCGTGCTTGAAGCAATTAAAAGGCTGTCGGCGGATGAATTGGATAAATTTACTATCACGACTGTGACGATTGACGTTCCATGTAAGCCACCGCCAAACGCAGCGGTCGGGAACTTCCCAACTAACGGTGATCCAGCGCCGTGCATCGGTGAACAGACCAAGAGAAACCGGCCGATGTTCGACTACATCGTCGACAACCATTTAAATACGAAGGCTGGCCTAGCGGCTGCGTATGCGAACTCGTTTAAAGTAGAGATGCCCGTTGAATCAATTGCAGTGAAGGGCGATTGGATACCGTTGAAATATTTGCTGCAATGGGTCCCCAGCCTCCGTGATGAAGCTACCGCGCGACGCCTATACTATACGACAACCGTAACAACGGGAAACACGGCGGTTGAGTATGGGCTCGTGGCACTACACGTTAGTAGTAGACAGAACCCCAACTGGGTGTGGGGAACGTTTGAGCATTATCTAAATCCAGGACGATGCGATTACATCGGCTGTTTCGATAGCTTCGGTGCGACGATCCCTGCCGTCCAACCCAATAGGGTGGCGTTCAACTCACCATATGGAGCCTGTCACAAAACGAAACGACTCAAAGAGCTGATGGCCAAAGCGAATCTCGCGCCAGTTTGGGAAAACTACTGTCTGAAATCAACCGAAGTCGACTTTACAGCAGCCAGTGGCACACCGTACGCCCTCGGCAATTCAGTGATCGAAGGAATTGTTGGTAACGGCACGGTTGCAGCATCTTCCTGTATCTCCTGCCACTCGTACGCTTCGTTCGGACCAAAGGGCAGGCCGACAGACGCGGCGACGGCGATGCTGCCATTTAATCCCACGGGCAAAACTATCGGTGCTGCTCTTGCTGGCTCGCAGACCTTCGCGTTCATGTGGGGTGTCTTATTAGCACCGCCGAAGTGACTTTTCAGGAAGTAGTTTATTTTTGCACTCGCGACGACTAGTCGCTAAGTCGGCGGCCAGACAAAGTTCATCGTGAAGAAGCGGCGACAGATCTGGGTTCGCTCGGCTGAGCTGAGGCATTATCATTCATCCGTTCACCGCGCAGGAAGCCGAGTTTTCGTGCACGTTATCAAACGTCCTTGCCTTAAGGACCAATATCAATGTCTACAACGACGAACGGATGATCTGACAACGGAGCGGAGCCATAATCACCGTATAGATAAGTCGAGTTGGCAACCTTTGCCGTCCTCTGAGCGAATATATAGTCAATCCGTCCCTCATCGACGGTTCGGAATAACGAGCTGCCCGCGTGCGCGTCGTCCGCCTCATATCGCACGGCGCGATTATTCGCCGACGACCAGCAGTCCGAGTACTCGGACAGGAAGATCTGGGGCGTTCCCGATTGCGGGAAGGCGTTCATGTCTCCGCCAAGACAGGTGATCGGCATATTTCGCGAGCGAGAATATGCTAACGTTTCCAACCCGGTCCTCAGGCGCGCTTCTTGGCTCTCTGCGGGCAAGTGCACATTGATGGTTGCCGCATTCTTGCCGCCCGGAAGTTCAATCTGGGCGTGCTGGACGATCCGCGGCCATCGGTCGAACTTGGTGTAGGATAGCGCCTGGTGTTCGATGTGCTTGATCGGGTATCGGCTTGCCAAACCTAGACCCCAATACAGTCCAGATTGCTTCCGGCCCTGATCGGAGGACGGGATGAGTGACGAGTTCATCGAGAATGATGCGCCGAGCGCTGCAGATAATATATCGTCCTTATTGTGATCTCCAGTGATGCCGAGCGATGTTAGGTATTTCCTCAAAGGATCGTCGGCCTCAGCCCAATTGATCCGCCAAACCTCTTGAAGTAGCAGCAGATCAATCCGGAGATCGACGACCAGATTAGCGACTTTCTGAGCTCTCACTTCCCAGGTCGACAGATCTATGGCCCAGTCTGCTAGACCAGTATTGAGCGAAGCTATCCGCAAAGATGCCATCCTGTTTCCCCGCAACTACTATCCGAGTGGACGTATAGACAAGATGCCAGCTGTCTTCACCGGAGCCCACATTTGTGGACGAGATCCAACAAAACTCCGACGATCGGCTCTTTTTGCCGAATAATCGCAATCGCCAGCATGATCTAGTCTGTAAAGTCGATCAGACGTGGCAGGGCATGCCGAGCTGTCTAGCTCAAAAAAGACGACGCCAGCGCTCAACTCGCCGGCCGTCGCCTCATTCACGTTGCTCAGTCCGAAGGCTGTAGAGATCGCCAATTTTCGTGTCTCAAACTTCGACCCTCAGGCGCACAAGGGAAGCCGATGTGCGTCGCGAGCCTTCATCACAGGGTTGCCTGCCGTCGGAGAGTGGGAGGCGGAGACACGCCTCAGCTGAAAATCGGTCCTTGATTCTTCAGGGATGTCCAAGTCTTACCTCGCAGCGGGCGGGGTCCTTGCAGACAAACTATAGTTGAAGTTTAATGTTTGACAACTCTTGGCGGATGCAAGCCTTGTCGATACTGCCTATGCCCGCCGTGTTGCTTTCAGCCAAGTTGAAGGATGAGAGCGGAAAGTGTCTCGCTTTGTTATCACGATAGCAGCTCTTGCGACGAATCCTTACGTCTCCACCCCAGCTTACAAACGTTTCGGTCAAGTACGATCGGAATGACCATAGACGACCTACTGCAAGACCGAGTGCTTGATCTAGTCGAGGTCGAACGGACCGGGCTTTCGCAACGGCGAACGCCATTCACGAGTAAAACCAAAGCCTCACAGCTACCAACTCGCACTCCCTCCTGGCAGTATCGGTTCAGTTGCCCGGATCAGCATCATTGGTCAAAGGGAGCCATCTTATTGAGATTCCACAGCTAGAGCGACGAAACGCGAATGGAATGAACTACATCTTCCCGAGCACTTATGCCCAAAGTGCCTTCGTGCGTCAGCGGGATGAACCCGTCGTTTGAGATAGCCAGATCAAAATGGGTCCTTACCTCGTCCGGTAATCGTAGTTCGGACGTGAAGAAACTTCTGCTTGACTGTGGAGGGCGAACTTTTATGATTTCTACCTGATGTAGCATCTGCAAATGTCTCTCTTGGAGGTATGCCATGACTGAAAAGATGACAGTGGTGGACAACGTGCACGTTTCGGAAACGACGCGAGATGCGGTGCAAAATCTACAGGGACAAGGCCGCAAGGTTCAAGTGATCGGACGCCTCGTGAATGGAAAGGTAGAACTCGATCATGCCAGCCTCAACGAGATGGCGAAGAAGTTTCCAAATGCAGAAATGGCGTTCGTGGCAGTAAACGCGCCCTTTGATCCCAACTCGGTAGCTCCGTCTACTTAGGTGCCTTCCGATGTGACGGAGAGCCTTGCACCATCCCGTAGCCGTCTTGGCATCGACGACGAGACGTATACGCAATTGAGCAGGGTACCTTATGGAGAGCGGGTCGCGGCCGTCGCTCGAGCCGCACTCGCTCGCCTCGACTGCCCGCAATATTTGTCCGCCTTGGACAACGCGCTCATTGAAGAACCTCCACCTTTCGGCACTGACGCTTACGCAGATATTTATTGCGAGGCTTCGCAAGACGGCCAGTGGATGGCCGTTTCGCTGATCACCAATGCTGAGAGGGAGGGCGATGGTGCTAAGCGCCTGTGGTCTCTCGGAGCTTGCTCGGACGATGAGAACGAACAACAGCAGTTGAAGCGTCATGCGGTTGATGAATCGCGGCATGCTCTCGCTTACCTGGCGCTACTGGATCTCACGTTTCCGGATGCCACCTCTCCAGCCTTCCGCAAGGAGCTAAACGCACTGTCTCCAGGATTTTCCATGGACCAACCTCTCTGCGCCGTCGAGGGGTCTCCATATGCGAAACTTCCTTCGATCGATGACTTTGTGCAGATGAACATCGCCGAGATCCGGACTGCCCTCCATCATCTGATGCAGCGTCCGGCGCTTGCCACACACTGTCCACCGGACAACCGGTCGCGCGCAAGGAGTATCCAGCAATCCTTGCTGCAGGACGAGCTTTATCACGTCGCATACACCGCAGCTTTGATCGAGCGGAGAGCTCAAAGCGGCCGACTGAATCTCGCAGAGTTGTTCACGAGGCGCTTCCACGACTTCAACCTGATAACGCTGGAAGAGCTCGGAGACAGGCGATTTGACTGCTCACTCGCCTGTTGTGCCAAGCGCCCATGGTGTCGCGCGAAAGCCCATATATCAGATGCTTGACTTGGTGAAGTCGCTTGCGTCCCGTCGACTGGTGCCACTGATGGACATGGATGACTTCCTGAAGCGGCGAGGCACCGACGTCGTATCAGTGGTCGAGGGGGTTGCCGAGACCGTAGGACTGGGGCCCAGCGACGTGCTGCTTGCTGTGGGTTCTATCGTCGAGGGCCTGGGCACCAACAAATCCGATCTCGATCTCTTCTTGATCGGCCCACGGCCGATTCCTGCGCAAGAGTCGACAACGTTGGTCGTCGGCAGGTGCGTGATCGACCTGAGATTGGTCGGCTCGGCAGAATATGAAGCGCTTTTCGCCCGGTTCGATAGCTGGTCACAGTCGCCATGGAACGTTACGCATGCGGTCAAGTTCTCGCTCGACGACCGCACATTGTTGCACCGCGTGCTACATGGCCAGGTTCTCTACGTTGGATCCTCCAAGGAGGTGACGCTGCCAGTAGCGCAGCAAGCCGCCCTGGCCCGCCTGAAACTGCATGTCGCTCGCCAGATGGCGCGGACGATCCAGGTCGACATGGTCGGCTACCGCGAAGCCGGTGACTACCGCTCGTTGTGCTTCGCCGCACAGGAATTGCTTGGTCAGGTTATTGACGCCCTTTGTGCCGGTCACCTGCTGACCAATCCGCTGCTGAAATGGCGGAGCCGCTTGCTGGACCGCCTTCCTGCCGATTGGGAACACGCGCTGACCATGCGGCCAATGGGTTTAGCGGCCGGCGAATTCATCTGGCTCCTCCATCGCGGTCCTGAGATGCCGGAGGAAAAATCGTCACTGGAGCACGCGCTTCGCATCTCGACATTTGCGCGGACGGTCTTCTCGTGGGCTGAACTTCACCTTATCGGCGGGTCCGCGACTAAGGCTGAGCTGAAGAGCTGGCTCCTAACCGATCAGTCTTGCGCCGGGCCGGTATTGCCGCATCTCGAGTTCGACGTGGACTTCTTCTTCGCCAACGGTCGCGTGAAAGTGGCGAGGCTCAACGAATTCGGCGAGGCGATTGACGTCTCGCCGAGCGAATTTGCGTTCGTTCTCCTGTGCGACGGCACGACTAGGGTGCGAGAAGCTGAAATGGTCATCTATGGTGAAAACGCTGATTCCGAAGGCCGTCTTGATCGGCTGCTATCTGAGGTCAAGCGGACGGGGCTCGCATTTCACCGGCGCTGAAGTCGCGCACTACTGAATTCTTCCCTGAGTTGGCTCGAGCTAAACGTCACCGGCTTCGATTCACGACTGGCGCGGGACCGCCATTCCCGCAATAATCTGGTCTTGGAAAGGGGGCCGATAAGGACTCGCTCCCTGCTCCCCAAGGTCGCCCAATAGGCGACGCTGCCGGGCGGTAAGCTTGCGGCTGTGATCCGCCAAAATCGGATCGAAACGTTCGAACGGACGTAGCGCCAGTTGACCGTAACGCAGCGTAATGCTGTACCGCGTACGTCCGGTCCGATTCGGCCCGACCGCGTGCCATAATGAATGCGGAAAGAGAAGAACGTCTCCAGGTCGCGCCAGGATCTGCATGGCCTGAGCAGGCAACGAACCGTCTGGCGCGATCTGCCGATTGACCTCGTCTACCATGCACAACTCGTTGAACCGAGATATCCTTTGGCGGTGCGATCCGGGAATCAGGGCAAAATTGCTTGCATCGGGAACCGAAAGGTCGGTTAGGAATAGCTGAGCCTTTATTTGCAGAAAACGGTTTTCGTCGGTGGGAAGGATATTTTGCAGACCGGGACCTAGATCGGTATGAAATCCCGTAATGGTCTGCTCCGCCGCGCCTCGAACGAATATCTCAGCACCCATGAGCTGAATGTGGGTGCCGATAAGGGAGACTAGTCTTCCGAAATATCCGGGATGATCAATCAGTCGATCGAACGCGGCAGATAGGCGCAGGATCCGGGTAAGCTTGTACGAACCTTCGTGATAGTAGGGCTCACGGAGGACGGCACCCGCTTCGTTAGCCTTGCGCACCAGACGATCGACCTCCTCAAGGAGCACCTTCGCCTCTTCCATCGAAACGGCAGACTTCAACAGCAAATAGCCGTCGGTACGGAAGCGGGCTTCTTCCAACGCGGAAATGGCATGGTTTACCTGCGTCATGGTCGTCTCCGTCGAACGCTCGTGTCACGGCTTCCGCTCTCACGGATAATTTCCGAAGCGTTGGTGGTAGCTGAACTCGATTGGCTCCTCGCTGGTCCTGCGGTCGAATTGTCGCAAGGCCGCGGAGAAAACCGGCCAAAGATCGGCCGGCTCCCCACCGCGAGAACGGCGTGCGATCAACACAGCTGTATCGGCAACATGACGAAGACCGTTCTGAAACAGGGATTCGAGGGCGGCCACCGCGGGGAGTCTGTTTTCGGCCGGACAATGTGAGACTACTGAATGGCGCTCCATCTCGGCGCAAACCGCCATACGCAATCCGGCAATGTTCATTTGTAGGAAATCGTCGATGGTGGGGGGCCCCCCGTGGCCCGCTTCCCCGACATTATCTGGAGCATGCCCCATTGAGTAGTGCGGGCATAGCGTCTCCAAGTCCCGCCGGAATTCCGTCGAAATCATGTCCGGGAAAACCAGATCAAGCAGCCCCACGTTGGCGAGCACATGCTGGGAAGCATCGACAGCGTAACGTTTTAGTACTCGACGCTCCCCCGGTTCGATCGAGCCTGCAGCCAGCGACCAGGCGACTCGGGCTCGATCACCGGCATTCTCGGCCTTCGAAATCAGGGAGACCGCCAACCACTGGCCATCTGCCGACGCTTCGCGGTAGTGGTCAGCGTAAACGTCGGTCCCGAATGGCAGAGGCGCTTCCCACAATGCCGCTCTCAGAGCGGTTAGATAGCCCGTGGACTCGACAGGATATTCACACTGACGCAGAGCCAGCTGGGCCATTGCAATTATGCGATCTCCTGCATGGTCCGTAAGATCGCGATCATCACTGCCGGAATGGATGACGATGGCCATGGAGTGGTCATTCCATCAGATCGCGCATGGCAAAGCGCATCGCGAAATCCAATGATACTGACATCAGTCGCGAAACGCACCTGCTGCGAAAGCAGAAAGTTAAGACAAGCAACGTGTAGTTGTCAATAAATCAGCCGGGGAGTATGCTTCCAAGGTAGACCGCACTTCCCCTGGAGACCGCGGTCATCATTCTTGAAAGCTACTCTTTACTGCAACGAATCATATTGCGATCGGAAATCGAAAAATAGCTGCTTCCCGTGGCCGGCACGTCGATGTGGGAGATCGTGGTGACGCAAGTGGTCCCAGAAGCTGAAATCGCTTTTGCGATAGCGCAACATTGTCCCAGTGCCGATCGGAAGGCCATCCGTGCGTTGATCGAAAGGTTCCGGATTTCGTCGGCGGATCTGGAAGCGTGCGCCGACCGGGTTCTGACGAAGCCGTACGGGCGCAACATCATTGTCATGCTTGGCGCGACGTACGGAATCTCTCTGGTGCGGATGTCACCAGGCCAAAGCACGAGTCGGCACTTTCACCGCGCGCGGAGCGAAGTCTTCGTCGTCCGTCGCGGGGCCTTGAGCTTCTATGAAGGTGAAGCCGTGACGGTCTTGAGCAGCGGCGGGATCGCAGGCTCCGTCCCGGGTGAGCCGCATCGCCTGGCGAATGAAGGTGCCGACGAGCTCGAATTCATCGAGCTCTTCGTTCCGGGAGACTTGAATGACAAGGTTCGCGTCAACGACCGGTACGGCCGTGCGCTCGGTCCGGTGTCTCACCAGGAATGAGCGCGTGACCCTTACAAATCACGATGTCGCCGAATTGCGGGATCATGCAAAGGCCATCCGTCGCCTGGTCATTGAAGCGATCACCCATGCAGGAACCGGTCACGCGGGCAGCTCGCTCTCAATGATTGAGATTCTGGTCTTGCTTTATTTCAGACATCTCAAGATTGATCCCGAGCGACCGCACTGGGACGATCGCGATCGCTTCATCCTGAGCAAGGGCCATGGCGCACCAGGGCTTTATGCCACGCTCGCGCACGCAGGTTATTTTCCGATCGCCGAGATGATGACCTTGCGTGGGTTTGGCTCGCGCTTGCAAGGACATCCGAATGCCGCGGCGTTAGTGGGGATCGACGCGTCAACCGGGTCGCTCGGTCAGGGTCTTTCGATCGCGGCGGGCCTTGCGCACGGACTGCGACTCCAGGGCAAAGTGTCACGGGTAGTCTGTGTGTTGGGTGATGGCGAAATGCAGGAGGGCCAGAACTGGGAAGCGTTCATGGTTGGCAGTGCGTTGAAGCTAGGAAACCTCTTGGCCATTGTCGATCGCAACCGGTTGCAAAACGATGGTCCGACTGAATCGATCGTGCCAATTGACTCGCTGGTCGCGAAGGCCGAGGCGTTCGGTTGGCATAGCTGCGAGGTCGACGGCCACAATTTCCAGGCCCTCGATGGGGCTATTGCGGCTGCAAGACTACGTCCAGATCGTCCATCCCTCATCGTTGCGCAGACCGTAAAGGGCAAAGGGGTGAGCTTCATGGAAGATCAAGTCAAGTGGCACCATCACCCACTGTCACAGGAGGAGCGCCGTATAGCCCTGATCGACATCGAAATGGCGCACGGACTATGACAGTTATAGATTTGGACGACGCGCTCGCCGGCGCGAGGACAACGAAGGCCTTGCGCTCAGCGTATGGCGAGACTCTGATCGAAATGGCGGAGGAGGGCGCGAATTTTCTTGTCCTGGATGCTGACCTTTCCCGGTCGACGACCACCGATACGTTCCAGCGGCGGTTTCCAGACAGGTTCTTCAATCTCGGCATCGCCGAGCAGAATATGATCGGACATGCCGCGGGGCTCGCCCTCAGCGGCCTGAAACCGTTCGCGACCACCTACGCCGTCTTTATTGGCCGGGCATTCGATCAGATCCGCCAGTCGGTATCTTTCCCCAATCTGGACGTGAAGATCGTTGCGACGCACGGTGGGCTCGCAGCCTCGTTCGACGGAGGATCGCATCAGGGTATCGAGGACATCGCTCTGATGCGGCTGCTTCCGAACATGACGGTCCTTGCGCCGTTCGACTTCAACCAGGCAAAGCAGGCGATCCGGGCTGCCCACGCGATGCGGGGGCCGATCTATCTTCGCCTGCAGAAGGAGCCGACTCCAGTATTCACTCCTGCCGATCAGCCTTTTGACCTTCACTCGGTCATGCGGTGGGGCGATGGCAGCGACCTTGCCTTCATTGGCACCGGTTATGTCACCTTTGAATGCCTTGAGGCTGCAAAGCGGTTGCGCCAATTGGGCATTTCGGCGCGCGTCATCGGGGTCGCGACGATCAAGCCATTCCCTGAAGCCGCGTTGCGTACGGCTATCGGCGGCTGCCGCCAACTCATTTGCGTCGAGGAGAGCCTGGCCGTCGGTGGACTGCGCGACGCGGTTGCGCTGGCGGCGGCCCAAACGGGCGCGGCGATTATGGGTGTCGCCATGCAGGATCGATACGGGGAAACCGGCCCTTGGCACCAACTTCTCGATCGATTTGGCTTTACGGCCGAACGCTTGTGCGAGACGGCCAAGGCACTCGTACACCCTTTCGTACAGGGCCATTCTCCCAAGCTCGTTTACCCGTCCGGAGAATGACGATGATCGTGGAGCCTACGGTGGATGTTGAGGTTCGAGTCACCACGTTTCGGTTCGAAGCCGTCGCCATCCGAGTTAGCGCACCGCACACTTGCTTCCTCTTGTGGACATTCCTAGAGACGTATTTTTCGCCCTATTTCGAAATAGCCGGACAGACGGCTCCCGCCGATATCGCGCTTGACGTCACTGTGGTCGTCGGGCCCTTAGATTCCCGAATCGATGTCCGCCAATGCAGCGAGATCGCGATCGATCGCTCTGGCGGATTCTTGCGCTGTACGGGGTACCGGCTCGACCAGGGTTCGATGCGATGGGTTCTTTTGAATCCCTTTGGCGTCGAAGTCGCTATCGATCGCGCGCGGCATCATGCGATCGTGTCAGGACGGCATGAGGCGGACTTACGTGTTCCGGTGCTGCGGATCATCGAGGATGCGACTGTCGCGGCGCTTGAAGCCCGCGGTGCGGTCGTCTTGCACGCCAGCGCGGTGGTGGCTGGCGACAAGGCGATCCTTCTCGTCGGCAACAAGGGCGCTGGTAAGACGACGTCGCTCTGCCGACTCCTTAAGCTCTTCAATATCAGCAAACTCGCCAACGACAACGTGGTGCTGTGGCAGCAAGGCAACTCCGTCGTCATCCGCGGTTGGCCGAGTTTCTTCAAGTTAGCTGCGGCCACAGTCGCGACCCACGAAGAACTTGCAGCCGTATTTCCGTCGGAACTGCGCGATCAATTGGCGAACGGAGAAGAATTGTGGAAGGTCTATGAAAAGGTCGCCCTCTTCCCGGAGGAAGGCGCCGAACTCTTCGATCGCAAGATCGAACCGCAAGGCATCCTTTCAACGATCATCTTGCCGCGGTTCGGCAATGACCTCGTCCCCCGCATGACCGCCATTTCGCGCGCGGAGCTCTGCTCCGAGATCGGTCTCTATGTCCAGGGCAGTCAAAATCCCAACCATACCGACTGGATGGGACTCGGATCGGTTGAGAAGGATACGCTACTGGCGACACTTATCGACACGCTCAACGTGCCCGCGGCGCTGACGGCACTGCGTATCGAATGGGCGCCTTCGCTCGACGACCTCCTGACTGACGTTCCGGATTTGCGGCCGCGGCGGAACGCACTGCTCGCGAGCGCCGGCGCGGCCGGCCGCGCGTCGAAATGGCCGGATCTGCCCAAAGCCTAAGATCGACCATTTGATCGCCTAGTGCACAAGAAAGCGGACGTCTACCTCTCCGTCAGGTCGGACGGTCAGTGCGCAGGAGCCGTTGGTTCCCGGGCCAAAGACGGGCGCTTGCTCCCAAAATCCAAACCGGGCAGGCGGACCGGAGAACGGGGGGCACACATGGTACGACATCGCGCCGATGCGGCCCGTCGCCGCGATGTGGTGATGCCCCGCGAACACCGTCACCGGCGCAGAGTGCCCGGAAAGCATGTCCAACAACTCCGTCCGGCCCTCGTTCAACGCGACTTCGTCAAGTGCTGCGACGCCTAGGCTGACCGGCGGATGATGCATGATCGCAATCACCGGCCGCTCCCGTGCCCGATCGAGCTGCTCGCGCAGCCATGCGAGCCGCACCGAGCAGATCGCGCCCTCGGGACGACTTGAAACGAGCGTATCGAGCAGAACCACGCTGGCAACCGCATGCCGCGCAGACTGAGCGTGGCCGGAGTTGCATAAGTGAATGGCACCCAACTCTGTACCCAGCCGCTCGCGGTCGTCGTGGTTGCCCACGGTTACCATGAACTTGGACTCGATTCCCTGCATGGCACTGCGAAGCCGTTGGTATCCTTCTATGCAAGCGCTATGCGCCACGTCTCCATTGACAACGATGACGTCTGCGCTTTTGACGAACGGTGCGATCTCGCGCCAACCCCGTTCGAATGCGGCGTTGGCGTCCTGACCGCGAACTAGTTCGCCTTTTGGAGTGAGATGCAGGTCGCTCAAGAGAAGGATTTTCATCCTACACTCCGCACGTCAGTAATCCACAATGTCACGCATTGTCTTATGCAAGCGCGCCAAGCGCGGAATCCGCTTCAGGAGACTGCTCGCACTCGGTGCCCAGGTCATCACATGGACATCGGCGGATTGCAGCAGTGCCCTAGCGATCTTCTCGATATTCGCATTGATGCTGTTGTCCGCACAGGTCACGTATTGGTGCCAATTGTGATAGATCGGATCACGGCTGCCGAGATAGACGGCCTGCAGGTGAGCGACCAGTTCCTCCTCCGAAGCGATGGTGTCGATCCGCGTTTCTTCCGCGGGCTTGAAGCGGGCGACGATGACGGTGTGAACGCGAGACACCGCCGGCACCAGCGATGTCTCGAAAAGCCCAACGACCTGCGCCGAGGTCAGCACGGTCTTCTTGCGCTCCTGCCACCGCGTGTCATAGGGGACCTTCCGCTGCTCGATCGGATAGGACGAATAGAGCTGCGGGTGATCCGACATCGTGCCGTGGGACATGCTGAAGGGGGACGGCCACCCCCGCGCCGCCACGAGCCCATCATCATGCCGCCAAGCCACGACAGTGTCGCAGCTCAGCTGCGCGACGCCGAACGTACTCAGGAACTCGAGTAGCAGAGTGGTCTTGCCCTGCCACATGTCGCCGAGGATCAAAATGCCGCCGTCAGCATCGACGACCCCCGCGCTGTGCAACTGGACGCAGCCAATCCGTTCTAGCCCAGGCGTAAACAGGCTTTTGACGGTCCGCACCGTGTCGATAAGCGCAAGATTCTCGTCGGGCTGCCATAGTTCGATCGCCGATGCCCTGCGGTCGAACTGCAGCAGAGTACCAGTTAGATCGATGCGTACCGCGAACCGATCGTCGTCACCCCAGCGGCAGCCGGACGAAGCGAGGTGCTTGTAAAGGCTAGTATCGACATCGACAGCGACGCCAGGACCGCTTGGTATGAGGTGCATTGCCCCTTCGTTGTGCACGGTCAATGTCGCAATCCTAGCGCCGCCCGGCGTCGGTTCGTCGAAGGTAAAGAACGGTTCGAGCTCTCCTCTAATCCGGTCCAGGGCTTCAGTTGCACAGGAAACGGTGAGGCGTACCGGGCCATAGCGGATGTCAGTGATGACTCTCATTAAATTCTCTCACATGGTCGGGCCGTGACACGCGATCGATCAGCCCGGATAGGAAAACCCCAAGCGTCATCAACATCCAGAGCTTGCGGCTCGATGGACCGTCGCCGCGGCGGGACTGCTCCAGCCAGCGGCGTATCGGGGCTTCGCGGAAATAGGCAAACAGCGGAGACGACGGCGACTCCAACATGTCCCGTCGCAAATCGTCGAGCGGTCCCCATAGCCATGCCCGCAGGGGCGTAGCGAACCCCACCTTGCGCCGCGCGGTAACCCGCTTCGGCAGGCTTCCACCATAGGTTTGGCGCATCACGATTTTGCTGCAGTCTGCCAGTTCGCTGAATTGTGCAATCGGCTGAAATGCCGCCCTGAGACGGTGCAACGGCGATCGCCAATCAAGCTTGTCCTGCGGTTTCAGGGCCAACGCAAGCTCCATCAGGCGGCGGTCGCAGAATGGCACCCGGGCCTCGACGCTCGCCGCCATCGTAGTTCCGTCTACCATGCTCAACAAGCCCGGCAGATGCAGGCCGACGAAGAATTGGCTGATTCGGTCGAACAACGGGCGATCGGCGCAACCATGTAGCCGGTCCGCGATCATGGTCCACAGTCGATCGTCCCGGTCGATTGCGTCCCACATTTCGGGACGGAAGAGCTCCTTCTTCTCGGCCTGCGAAAAATAGCCGTAACGCGCGAAGAACAGCGACATCGGGTCGGTTGGGCCAAACTCGGGGATGTCGAGGGCGCGCGCCGCGGGCTGCCGGGCCATCGCGGGCAGCAGGGTGAGAACATTGATGCGCGCGATGTCGAAGGGCAGACGGAACAAGCGCGTGTATCCGGCAAGCGCCTCGTCGGCGCCCTCGCCGCAGAGCAGTACCTTCGTGTCGCGCCGCACCGTGGCCCCGAGCGCATACATTGGAATTTCGTTGTGCATCCCGAGCGGGCTGTCACGACGGTTGACCAACATCTCGACGGTTTCGCGCGAAACATGCGGTTCTACTGCGACCGTCTCCAGCGGAATGTCTAGGTACTCGGCGACTTCCTCTGCGTAGGGCGTCTCATTGTATTCGCTGTCGTTGAACAATGCCGTGTACGCATAGGGCGGCCGCTCACCCTCCGAGCGCGCCGCGCGCGCTGCCTCCAACGCGATCACGCTCGAGTCCATGCCCCCCGACAGCAGCAGGCCAATCGGCACGTCGGACACCAATTGGCTCCGAACTGCATCGCGCAATGCTCCAGTGAAAGCTTCTGGATCCGTAACGGGGCGTCGTGTTTCTTCGGCCCTCCAATAGACCGAAAGATCAAGGCGGCCCGCTTCGACACATAGCCGATGTCCCGGCAAAAGTTGGCGTATGCCTCGGATCCACTGCTCTGGCTCGATCGCATAGCGGAAGGTCAGGAATGCCGAGATCGCGGCTGGGTCAAGTGATACCTTGAACCCGTCAAACGCGGCGATCGCTTTGGGCTCCGAGCCGACGAGAAGGATGTCGCCGTGCGTTGCATAGTAGATCGGCTTGACGCCGAGCGGATCGCGTACGGCGAGCGCGCGCCGTTGCCGGCGGTCGTACAGAACGAAAGCGAACATGCCTTCCAGGTGGTGGACGCAGTCGTCGCCCCATGCGAGGTAAGCCTGCAGGACGACCTCGGTGTCGCCGGTGGTGTGGAATTGTGCGCCCTTGTCGACGAGTTCACGCTTCAATTCGCGATAATTGTAGATCTCTCCGTTGTAGACCAGCGTCACGTCACGATCGCTGAACGGTTGATCGGAGCGCTTGTCGAGATCGATGACGCTCAGCCGCCGGTGTCCAAACGAAAACTGAATGTCATGCACAACGTTGATCGCGTCGGGCCCGCGGTGATAGAGAAGTTCGGTCGCGCGTTCAACCGATCGTCGGTCGATCGGCACGTCCGGAGCCAAGGCAATCGCGGCAACAAATCCACACATTGGTCAGGTTTATCCGCCGCCCGCTTCATTCCCGAATTGGAGCGTTGCTATCAGATCGTTCGCGCGCTGCAGATCTTGCTCGTCGTCGACCTCATACCAACGCAAATCGTCGGCAAATACCGCACGCACCAGTGCGCCAGAGCGCACGATCCGCCGCATCGCATACTCGATCGGCGCTTGGACACCGTCCTCCGACAGCGTCGCCGCAAGCGCCGGGGCAAGCGTGCGCGAAGCGTGGTCCGCACGAAAGAGGTGCACGTTGACGGTTTTCTGGTGCGAGACAACGGCGAAATCCGCGGGCTGGTGGGAAGAATGTAGCCAGTCCACTACCCGTTCGGCCCCGTCGATCGCGACGAAGGTGCCGGAAAGATCTTCCCGGTAACTTTGAACCGTAGTCTTGATGCCATCTGGCCCAGCAATCAGGTTGCTGAGTAACGTTGGTTCGAAGGCGACGTCCCCTTCGATAACAAGCACATCCCTGTTCGGAACGATCGCGGCTAGGCCGAGAAATAGCGACTGGGTGGTTCCGCTTTGCAGGAATCGCTCGTTGGCGACGAATTTCGTATCGAGCGTAGGCCAGCGTCGTGTTACATGATCGCGTACCTGCTGGGCGCGATAGCCTACGACAACGACGATCTCGGCGACTCCTACCACCTTAAGCGCGTCCAGCGCATAGTCTATGATGGGACGGCCGGCCACCTCCACGAGACACTTGGGACGATCGCTCGTACGGGGTCCGAGACGGCTGCCGCGCCCGGCTGCAAGGATGATCGCCGCAATCTCTGACATTAGATTACCCGGTGCTGCCCATCTAGGCGACCGACGCCCGGCTCGGCAATCCCGGCCAGATGTTGCAAATCGCTTCGACCAGAGTGTCAATGCTGTCGCGATCGACCTGACCCATCGTCGAAAAGAACATCAAGCCTTTCGCCAGTGTGTCGCCGTCCGTGTAGACGACGATATCCCGCTTGCTGAGCTCACTTTGAACCAGAGTGAAGTTGAAATCACGCGGGCGGAACGTCAATAAGAGTGAGTTACTGCATTTTCCAGCCGGAAAAGGATAAGGGTCAATGCCGATCGAGGCCAGGCGGTCCGCCAGATAACCGCGGTTATTCCTATAACGCGCGGCGCGGCCCGCGACGGTCTCGGCCTGCAGCTTTTCCATGGCACGCGCGGTCGAGAAGTAGAGCGGAGCGGGATGGGTGAACGGCGGCTTTCCCTCCAGCTCCATCCGGTTCCACTGCTGATGCAGGTCAAAATAGAAGCTACGCGAGCGCCCGGCGGAGCCAGCAATCAAGTCCCGTCGTGCCACCACGAAGGACAATCCCGGCACCCCTTCGAGTCCTTTGTTGGCCGTGAACGAGATGAAGTCGACGCCGTCCGCCTCAACCTCGATGGGGTGAGCGAAGACGCTGCTGACCGCATCCACGCAAGTAACGATGTCGCGCGCGCGAGCAAGGCGGCAGATATCAGCCAGCGGCGCCAGCACGCTAGTCGTTGTCTCGTGATGTACTAAGCAGAGCGAGCGAAAGCGCCCTTTGTCGAGCGCGTCGGCAACTTGGGATACATCGATTCCGTTCAACGAATCGAAATTCAGGCGATGCGTTTCCAACCCCAATCGCTCGCAAATCAGTGCCAAGCGATCCGAATAACGACCGGCCACAAGGACGAGGACTGGCGCTTGCAGCACCGAAATAATGGCCTCGTTAGCGCCAGATCCCGACGCGACAATTGGTATGCATGTATATTCATCCGATCCGCCGAGCAAATCTATCAGTCCGCTGCGCACTTTCTTCAAAACATCAACGAACACCGGCTCACGGTGATTCATGTCCGGACAGAGCAACGCGTTCCGCACATCGGCGGCAACCGAAACCGGCCCTGGGTTAAATAATAGTCGAGTCCTTGATAGCTCCTTTGTCATGCCAGACCACTCCGGTGTTCCGCCATTCCAATGCCTCACTTTGACCAGTGGAGCAGCAGATCAAGCGTTGCGTGACTTCGACGGCAGCACCTCAATGCCGCAGGGCCGCTGGTCGAGATGATTCACTAGTCGGCAAATATCGCCGCTCTGCCGCCAGCAGCTCATCATATTTCAGAAGATCAAATATTGTTGGCAGCGTAGCTATGCTGGATTCGACCCCCTCAACCGACTGCTCGTGCATGATCCGATTACAGACATCTTGCATTGCGGCTACGGAAGCCCGAAGCGAATGATTGGCCCAGATCGCGAGCGAGATGCCTGCCTGCCGAAAGAGTTGGGTAGGGGTGGCGTAGTACTTGGTCGGAATGACAACTAACGGACAGCGGTTTCCCCACATCTCGGCGAAAGCCAGAACTTCGTCGGCTGATGTTTTTGCCGAGTGAATAACGATTGCGTCGGCACCCGCTGACGCAAATGAACTAGCGCGATCAAATGCCTCAACGAGAGATCGTCCGGCAATCAATGCCTCCGTCCGCGCGATGATGGAAAACGCGGCGGTCTCTGAGTCTTTTGCAGCCTTTATTCTCCCCGCGAACTCGTCGATATCCGCTAGGGCTTGTCCGTTTCCGATGAATGAATTCATCTTGGGAAACACCTTGTCTTCCAAACAAATACCCGCGATGCGACGATCGCAGGCTTTCCGCACAAGGCGTCGCACAGTGTTGAAGTTGCCGTGGCCGGTATCCCCATCCAGAATAATTGGAATCTCTACAGCATCAGTCATAAACTCGACTATGCTGAGGACTTGGCACCACGTCGCCTCATTAGCGTCTCGCAAACCCAGCGATGCTGAGATGGCTAGCCCCGAAGCCCATATCGCTTCAAAGCCTGCTTTTTCGGCGATAATTGCAGATAGTCCGTTGTGAGCCTCCATGGCGAACGACAGCGTACCATTCCGCAGCAATCGGCTCAGCCGCTCGCCCCGTGAATACCTTGCGTCCAAGTCGGTCACGATACTCACAGGGCACCTGAGAAGTTCTCTGGAGTTGCACCTAAAATCATGTACTATTTTAAATCAGCGAACAACTGAAATCGTAAGGGCATGTTCCGGCATCACCTAAGGGCGAGCGTAGCGACCAAATGTCTTGCCCGCCGGGGCCGGAGCGCCGGCCGCTGTGAGTGCTCAGTCAACGCGTCAAACGCAGCGCCAGCTTTCGTAAATCACTGAGAGACCGTATCCCGCAAGTTAGTATCGTGCCAAATGCAAGCTCCAGGGGGAAGTGATGTCGGATCCGGGCAACCTGCAGGGGCCGCTTGCGAAGATTGAGGCGTCCCTGAAAAATTCAGATCGAAGTACTGACAATTCCCAGACAAGCACAAATGTCCTGAACAACGCGACCATAAGGCAAGGTGACAATTCGTCCATTGCCGTCACGGTATCGACACTTGGTAGGAAATTTCGATCGCAGCCCTGGTGGATTCAGGTCGGGGCTTTCGCAGTTCTGCTCATCGTTCTGATGGTGCTTTATAGTTTAGTCGACACTTATTTCATCAAGCGTAACAACTTCATTTCCGCTGTTAGCAGCGGAATTACTAAGAACCGAAGCCAGTTTATGTCGTCGGTAAACGTGATGATGACGACTCTTCCGCAAAATATCATTCCCGAAAATGGGCCGAGGCAATGGGGCGCTGTATCGCGCCTTTGGATTCGAGCGGGTAACACGTTCGAAGAGGCTTATGATGCCGGTGCCAAGTGCGTGACTGCGGGCACCTGTATCGCTGGAGGGGCCGCGGAGGACCTTTGTAGACAGGCCATTCAGCTTGCAATAGCTTATGAAAACAATTTGAACCAACTGAGGAAGATTGACGGCATCACGATCAATATGGCTCCCGGTAATGCAATGGCACCGTTCGGAGACAATGTGGTCGACGTGCTGCCCCTAACCAATCTGCCCGCGGTTGCGAAACATTGTAGGGATCGGGGCATCGTCTAGCCGTGGCCGCCGCGGCGACGTTTGCTGCAGGGTGCTGAATCGCGACCTGATGCTTCGCCGGCGGCTAGCCCGCGCCCCGACGGCAGTTCGGCGCCCCACCGGCAGCCGAATAGTCTCGGGGCTTGTTGGGATGGATTTCGCCGCCCCAGATAAAGCCGCAGCTTTGCCCGGTGACCAGGTGCTCACGTCAACGACATCCTTATGCGTTCCCCCGGACACTCGCAGCGACGGACGTGCACCCCGAAACTTCGCTCGATGCATCGCTTCAGGAACTTGTCGACGCCGGCCGCATCGATCTCTGCGGCGCGTTGACCATTGCCGGCCGCAGTCTCGGCGTGCCCTCGACGGCGGTCGTCGCCGCCGCCATTCAGGTGGCCCAGGCCTGCCGGGCCGTCAGCGACGGCAGCTTCTTCGATCTGGCCGATGTGACGCTAGTCAATTGTCGTCGCGCGACAGGCGGTCGGCACGAGCTGGCCAGGCCGGGCATCCTGCCCTTCCTGCAGGGCCGGAGCGAATACTGATCGCGTCCCGGCGACGGAAATGCGTCGATACAGCGCAGCAAAGCGATGCTTCGAATGAGTCGTCCAGGAGTGCTGCGTGCTGCGAAGTAACGCTTTCGTTCGGGCTGCCGGCGGCACGAACTTGGCCGGGACGCGTCCTGCGGGCACCGAGGCCAAGATCACGCCGGAGCCGGAGGGATATGAGAAAGTTGGAGGGCTCAGGGATGCGAGGATTCCGAGAGGATCGTCGAGCCACTGAAGGGTGCGAAGGGCGTTCGGACCAAGTGAGCCGGAGCGTCGTCATGCCAACCTGTCCCAAGCCCAGGCGCAGTCTCGCTGCCCCGGCAGTGCGTGTGGTTTGGCGATCAGAGCAGGGTCGACACGAGTACAGTCCAGTGGTACAAGCGTCGGACTTGGCGCAGAGGTAAGTGTCTGTTTTTGCTTCAGTTTAACGGATCGGCTCCCAATCCTTTCCTGGGCACCATCCCCTGCTCAAGCGATTGAAATCGCTCATCCGCAGGACATCGCGCTGCTGACCGGTCCACGACACCGAAGCACAGCGCTCGTGGCGCGCCGAATGGCCGTCGTCGCCAC